>Ga0116230_10004699_pt1 | contig 13389 bp, 6 predicted proteins | sample S1TSphfallax_3_FD_88678 | JGI IMG/M metagenome (GOLD analysis project Ga0116230, IMG submission 88678) | Host-associated microbial communities from peat moss isolated from Minnesota, USA - S1T2_Fd - Sphagnum fallax MG | ecosystem: Host-associated > Plants > Peat moss > Unclassified | place: USA...
CAACAATGAGCATCAATAAGCACCACTAGAACACAACAAGGATGTCAACAAGCAGAAATAAAGCAAGGAGACAAAGCTTCTTAGAATACCAATAGAACACAAGTTAATGTTAATCACTACAATGACTAAGCAAGAAAAAAACAACTTAAGCTTTAAGCATGTTTTGGAGCTACTAATCACCTTGCTTGATATGGAGAATGAAAAAGGAAAAGGGAAAAAAAGGGCGATTTTGCCTTTGCAACACCATTGGAAACCTATGATTTATTTTATTTTTAAAACCCTACCTACCACTACCAACTCCCACAATAAATGACACTTATTGACTCCTAACACCTTGACCCTACTAACTTTTAATATGTTAATAAGGTTTTTTTTTTAATTGTAAAGTGAAACGGTTTCAAAAATGTAGATCTCAGCCCAAGAAAACCTCTAAATAGGTTGCAAAAAGGGAATTCAAGATGAGAACTAGCTTGAAACCCTAACCAGTTCTCACCTTTTTTCTAAAACCCACCCCACGCTAGTAAAAACCTGCGGGGGGGGTGGGTGGGATTACCAAAATAAGGTGCCTATCACAAGTCCTTCCTTATGAAGATTTCCCCCACCCATGGCATTTACCCATCATAAAGGAAAAATGAACATTTTCATGAATTTAATGAAATGTAGATCCCGAAGCATATGAGTATGGTTCTTACACCTACTCTTCAAAAGTGGGAAGGAATTTACATTTGTAATGCATCACTCACACATGTTGATAATGCCATTAGTAATGCCCATGATAATTATCATAATTCACACTAATGAACATGGAGTCTATAAATTGTTTACATGGCATGCATACATGGCACTTTTATTTATGTTGTTACACTATGAGAAAAAGGGGTGTTTTATAATTGGCCTTAATCTCAATTTTTGAGTTGCATCGGACATTTGCAACTCATTGTATTTACATGGCATCAGTGTTAATGGACAAGTTGCATGAATTGTAGAGTTGCAACTCACCATATGTATGGTGCAAATCATTACAATTCAATTGCAACTTTGTCAAAACAATTCATTTCAATTACTATGCAACTCCATTGTAATTACACCCATGATGTCATGTTGACATCATTAATTATCATCCATCTATCAAAATTTAACATGTGATGTCAAGGACATGAAGATCCACAAAAACAAAGGCTAAAAGAAAGGTTTATGTCTAACTTTCAAACAAGGCACAAGATAAGATTATGCAAATTGAAAACAAGGACACAAGAACTAAGAACAAAAACACAATATGTGCAAAACAAACTTGAAAATGTATTTTTACTATGTTAACATATGCAAACATAAACATGAAAAGAAAAGAAAATGACAAGGTTATGGTGCAAGATTGTGCTTAAAATTGGTGTTGAACAAACTGAAAGAAATTAGGGGTCCCATTTTTATTTATACCCTTTTGGGAACCTAGCTCAAGGAAGCTTGTATGTGTGCATTGAGCCCTAATTGAAAGTCAACTATGAGTTAATTGAAACTTAATTAAAAGTGAACTAAAAATTAATTATGATTTAATTATGAATTAATTAAGACTTAACTATCAATTAACCTTGAATTAATTAGAACTTAATTGGGACTTAACTAAGATTTAACTAAAATTAATTAAAAATCAACTAGAAGTGAACTATGAATTAAGTGAAACTGAATTAAAAATTAACTAGAAGTTAACTAAGAATGAACTGAAATTAAATTAAAAATTAGGTACATGGATGAACACTCAAATGAATGAATTCCATGGCATTGGCATCCATGACATTTGGCACTATGAATAATTTTAGACATAAAATTTATATTCTTTTCAAAATATTGATTTCCATCATCCATTATGATTATTAATGATGGTTTGAAATTGTGACACATCGCACAATAATTTTTTTTTCCACATGGCATATTAATTATTATGGAATAAACTAAAATAAATTAAAAATTATGTAAATAATTAGGTAGGTCGTACATAACTATAGGTAGGTAGGTTGATAAATCTTAGGACCTACATACTTACATATTTACTTACGACCTAATTACCTACCTACATAAGTAGGTACAAAAATAAGACCTACTTACTTACTTATTTACTTAAATAAGTACATAAGATCTTAAGTTTAAATAAATAGGAAAGCACAAGATTAAATGAAGTAAAGAATAGCCATGGTTTTTTTTTAAATTTTATGTTTTCCCTTTAAAGTTAAGTTTTTTTGAACTCATCCCAAAATGGTAAATGTATTTTAATGTGAAAACATAGAAAAAAAGTCTTCTTCATATAATTTGTAACATTGGATTCAAAGAAAAAACATATTGGTTACATCTTTTGATTGTTCCGTAGTTGCAAATTGAGTTGCAACTATAGAAAGATTTTTCCACATGTTTTATGCTTGTTTTTCATTATGTAACTTATACAATTAAATTAATGATTATATGATAATTAGATATGTGAATTAATTATTTTAATTAATTCATTAATGACCTAATTATATAAATTAATTATTCTACTTCAAATAATTAGTTATTAATAATTAGTTAAATTAATTATTAATTATTGAAAAATAATTAATTACTAAATACAATATTAAAAATGAATTTGGGTTGAAAACATGAAAATATAAATAGTCATATCCATATGTACATTGAATTGAATTTTTAATATAATATACACATTGTTTTTAATTTCACATCTAAATTAATTATATGTATCCAAATATTTAATTAGATAATGAATTTAGATAATTAATGATTTGGTAATTATTTATGAATTAATCATTATTTTAAATAATCGATCTAATTCATTATGAAATATCCCCAACTTGGACAAATATTTATTTAATTATTAGTTAATGAATAATTATATTTTTATTTAATGTAAAATAAATATATGAATTACACTTATTTATTTATATTAATAGTCAGTTATTTAGTATAATCAATAAGTTCATAATAAGTAAGCGTATTAAACATAATTAATATTTAATAATCAAATTATTCAAACAATATTTTTTATAAAACATTACATATGAATATGTATCTTTATTAAATTATAAGTAGTTGCATATAGTCATAACATAGTTAAATAATAATACTTTACTAGTGGCGCATTAGTGACTGTACTAATTGTATTACTAGGAATCATAGTCAAAAATTAGTTACAAATGTATTCCATAAGGGATGGTGGAAATGTGAACACGTGACATGATTGCATATATGTACATTGTACATTAATTGCAACATAGTTGTTGCTTTAATGACGCATTTACAATAGTTCTAAATTAGTTGCCACATGAAACTACAAATGCAACTCCTAGAAAAATCAAACATGGTTAACTACATATGTATGTATGATGTATATAAATTATCATATAAAAAACCCGTTTTCAACTCACTTGCAAATATAATACAACTAATTGATTTTTTGACGTGACAATTTATTTATTAATACCCCACATTTATTTAAGGATAATTGCACAATAGTTGTACATGAGTTGTTTTTTGAACTTTAGTTGCAAAGTAATGTGGTTTCAACAAATGGGATTTTTCATAGTGTTATTAACAATGGTAACATTGTGGTAAGTTATTTGAGGATCATAAAAATCTCTTAAAAATGAAAATTCAATGTCCTATTGACATCACCAACCAAGGCACATAAAATAACAACAAGTGTTAAGTTGAATCATCATGAAGTTTTGCATTTGCATCAGTTGCATTGTCTTTCCATCATTCTTGCAAAAAAACAAACACATGAACTATTAGTGATGAACAAATTTGTTACATTTGTAAGGAATTCATTTAGGTTATAGGAAAAAGTTTAAAGGATCATCAAGAGTTTGAAATTAAACATTTGACAAAGGTAGAAAATTTAGAAACAACATGAAGTTTTTGCATTCATCAAATGCAGGCATTGTGAATGCAAGCCCAAAATCTTTGGATTGAGCATGGTAGAATGTTTAGTGTTTTAGGAAATGAAAAAAAAAATTACAAATCAAATAAGTTTTTTCCTCAAAAGTAATATTTGAAATTTTCATTTTGAATTTGAGATCTCCTAACTGCAACAAAGGATTCTTGTGAATTTTGAGATAGTATTAGATTAATACCTAGAACATCTTTTCACAAAATTTCAACATCATTGAATTTCCTATTGGAAAAATATAATTGTTAGAGATAGAAATGGTCTATTGGTGATCCAATTTAGATTTAGTAACTTTGGGGATGGATGTTCCAATTATCATCATAATGCGGAGTTTGGAACTTGGTGAGCATAAACGTTTAATCATTAGTTTTCCAACAAGCCTATGTTTATTTACAAAAAATGTGAATAATTTAACACACCCTTCTTCAAGGCCTATAAAGATTTCACAATAGGTTCAAGGTGAACTGTGTTTTAGTGATTGACTAATGTGGCTTGTGCCATTGGCCCAAGTGTTACCACATCTTCAACTATTTTTTCCTTCCAAAACCTAGTTTTTTTGGAATTTATTTGAATTTTTAGTGGAATTTTTTAAAAAATCAATACCTCCCACATTTTGAATCCAAATTTTACCAAATAAATTTTATTGAATCTTGCTCATCAAGATCTTTCTAAAACACAGAAGGCACATTCCAATTCCTCTGAAATTTTTAGCTACAATTTAATTTAATTTTCAGTGAAAAAATCGTTCATTATTCAAAAAGCTTTTGCACCACAAGTCCAAACATCATGGAACTAAGCCCATGCACCCCACCTCATCAAGAGCTTTCTAAAGACACCAACAACATGATCTAGAGCATTTCGGTTTGGTGGATCTCATAACTACAAAACAAACTACCTTTTGTCATAGATAGATATTACAATCAGTCATTAGGTTATGCTTGTAATTTAATGAATTTGATAAGAAGGTAGAGAACATGCATTCACAATGATATGAACAAAAAATGTCACAAAAATTATATAAATTTAATCAAGGCCAAGGAGGATTTCATTGATTTGCAACATGTGAAAAATCAAATTGAATTCATTTATTTTCAATGAACATCAACTCCATTTCACCCATCCAAATCCAACAAGCATAGGCTTGTTGGAAAGTTTAATGACTAGACGCTTATGTTCTCCAAGTTCAAAATTCTACACTATAGTGATGATTGGAATGTCCACCCCCAAAGTTACTAAATCTTAACTAGACCCCCTCTACTTTAAACAACTATATCTTTTCAACAAGAAGTTCAATGCAGCTGAAATTTTGTGAAAAGATGCTCTAAGTACTAAGCAAACATAATCTCAAATTTCACAAGCATCCATTATTACGATTAAGAGATCTTGATTTCAAAATGAAAAGTTTAGAAATTCCTTTCAAGGAAAGAAAACTATTTTATCCACGTAGTGTTTATTCTCATATTCTAAAACACTAAACATTCTACCATCCTTGGTCTAACACCTCTTTTGGAGCAAATCCTCTCCAAATCATAAGTCACTATCCTAAACAAGAGTGTGAGAAAATGAGAGAGAAGGGGAGCCTCACACAAGACCCATCTCATGGTGTTTCCTTTCCTTGGCCAATGAATATGAAGGGAAATCTTTATTTGCCAAGTCTCCACCAATCAACTATCTTGTTAGCTCAATAAGCCAATGAACTTGATGATAAAATCTATCCTATTTTGTTCCCCTCCAATCATTGTGAGATGAGAATCCCTCCATCTGACCGAATTCAAAATCCCACCTTTTTCTTCATTTTGAATGCAACCCTTAGGATGAAACTCTTTTTTCATCTATGTAAAACCTCCCCCTTTTCCATCTTAGGTCATCCAAAGTAACTACCCTTAGGATAGTTTTTAACCAATAACAAAATATGATGATTTTCTTTCTTTCTTCATTAGGTCCATGTGGGGATTATTCAACACCCATTTAATTCAAATGTGTTATTCATTCATCTCGTGCATATTCCTACTATTTCCAATGTACTACTTATTTATGAAATATATAATCAAGTTAAGAGATAGGTAGAGTCTCCTACCACAAGACTTTCATCCCACCCAATCAATTGTTAAACCTAGGGTTTTTATCGCTTTTGTTGAGAAGGCATTTTTCTTGGTTAATACCATTGTTGCAATTGTTAAATCAAACCTCCTAACTTTAATCACAATTATATTTAAAGGCACATGATTTCATGGAATAATTAGTTTACTAGCACGGCAAGAAATTTTGGAAGGTGTGAACCTAGACTTACACCATTGAATGACATAAAACATGAATTGCCTCATGACTTGAATTTGATGCAATTGGCCAAGCATGAAAAAATGGCTAGAAGAAAAACATGCCCTCGCTAGAATTTGGGCACATCACCAAACTATGGCATCAAAAGTTGGGTGCTAATGCATAATCCTTCGTGTTGGTGTCAAATTTGTTGTAAATGAAAATCCAAAGTTTTTACACAAAGGTGTCTAATGAAGGGATGAAGTTGTTTTTATAATGTGGTCTGTAAGATATGGATCAAGCCACTATCGTGGTTATGTGGCCCATTATTCCAGATTTTAGTTGATCACAAAGCGAAACTATTCACACAATTATTCATCGTATTTTGGAGTTCTTGCATATAAAATGAATATATGTTATGCTATGGTCTAAGGGGCATGATGGTTGTGCCATTTTATCCCTTTGTAATAACAAGCAAAAAAAACACATGTTACCAATATTGTTTGAGCATTTTATCCAACTATGACCTCACGTTGTACTTATGGATTATTAAATAAACCTCTTTTTAATTTCCCTTCAAAGCTTGTGCCATCTTGATGATGATTCATAGAACTAACTCAACTATTAATTCTCTAGTGTTGCATATCATGCCCAGAACATGCCTATGTCTTAATTTTTATGTTTCAACTATATCAAAAGGCTTGGACCATTGGAACTCTACTTCAAAATGCTAACAATAAGGATTAATACCCATGAACATACATAGTATCATAATGTTCAACTTTCTTGATAAATGACCTAGGTAATAATTAAAATTTGTTTCATTGATTCAAGATTTGATTAGGTTTGGATAATGCGGACATGTGTGAATTAACTCATAAACTTAAAGATGCGAAATGATGGAATACCCTCCACCCAATTCTATGGTTAAGGTTATCCAACTTCTAAAATTTCTTAATTAACAAATGTTGAATTAATAAGCTTTGACCAACTTGGGAAACTTATATGAATTAAAATTTCCTAAATGCAATCTTTACCTATCCTAAACTATTAATAATTGAAAGAAGAACCAATAATGGGGCCTTAAATCTACACCTTAATGGGTGTTCTTACATCTACACCTTAAAAATGGGAAAGAACTTACATTTGTAATGTGTCATTCACACATATTGATAATGTCGTTCATAGTGCCCATGATAACTATCACAATCCACACTAATGCACATGGAGTCTATAAATTAACTACATGGCACCTCTATTCATGTGGTAATGGTAACAATATGGTAGGTTATTTGAAGATCATAAAAAATCTCTCAAAAATGAAAATTCAAGGTCCTATTGACATCACTAATTTATCAACTTTGAACCAAAGCACATAAACTAACAACAATTGTTAAGCTATCAAATCATCACAAAGTTTCACATTTGCATTAGTTGCATTGTCTTTCCATCATTCTTGCAAAGAAACAAACACATAAACTATTAGTGATGAGCAAATTTGTTGCATCTATAGGCAATGCATTGATGTTTAGGCTAGAAGCAAAAAGTAAAGGATCATCCAGAGTTAGATATCAAACACTTGACAGAGGTAGGAAAATTGAGAACATGAAGTTTTTGCATTTATAAAATGCAAGCATCATGAATTCAAGCCCAAAAGGAGTGGTAAATCTTTAAATGCACATTCTGCCTATGGTGTAATGACGTGACAAGATCACTAAATTGTCATAGAAGGTAATTCATACCAACGTGCCAACAAACATGAAAATTTGCAAGGATAAATGGACTGGACTTAATTATAATTACAAGAAACTTTCAAATTACCAAAAGGGAATAAAGAATCACATATCCTTCTAAGAATTGACTATGAAAAAACATGATGAACCTCACTTACCTTATCAATTCAATAGAAAAAACTATAAACAATATATGTGTTTCAAGAGGAGTGAGTTGTAATTAAATACACCAATTCGTGTGAAGGCCTTGCAAACTAAAGGTGATGCCTATTACCCTGCACCAATACCAAAATCTTATATATAAATAATCTACAATCCTAATTTTTTCATGTAAAATCTCCTAGGTGATGAACATCCAATTCCATAATAATACAATGCAACACAACAAAAAAAAGCCAATTTTGTGAACCTTGATGAATTTAGTGTCAATCTTCAACACATCCCTTATGTGGTAAACCCTTTTAACACTCCAATTGCATTTGTTATGCATGCATAACACCTAAGAACATTGATTGCACCATAAACACATTTGGAAATACACTTAGAAGCATGGGCATTAAATGCATTTTCACCTAATATTGAAATTATGAACAAGAACAACAAAAAAATTGTCAAGAAGCCATGGACGAATAAACCTTACACAATTGTAAATCGAAAAGTGCCACACGAAAGTCCACATGAATAAGCTAACATATCTCAAGGAAAAAGACCCAAAAAATTCAAGATTAAGAACATCATGGTAATAATTCTTTCTAATCTTAATAAAACAATGTCCCATCCCTTCATTTTTGACAAAACTCAATTGCCAACACCTATCAATCTTGATTCAAATTCCTTAAAAGGTGAAAATGTAAAAGTTGCTACTACAATAGAATTAATACCAAAATTACCTTGAAGATAGATTCAACTCTTCAAATGCCATGTTCAACTTGAAGGATATGTTCAAATGGTACAAATGTGAAAGTTGTTGGAACAAAATTGACCATAGCAAAAATAGTTGATGACAATCACATGACAATGAAAATACCTACTAAAGGCAAATTCCAGTTTAGATTCAAGAATTTCAAATGTATTTGTCATCAATGCAAAGTCCAATTCATAATGTTCAATATCCTCTCCTTTTATTGCCAAGGTATTGTTCAATAATGGTTTTCTAATATATTCCTAAAATCTTTGTGCCCTACAATTTTGGTTCAACTTCATTCTCAATAGTTTGTCCTATGTAAAAACATTTACATTACCTTCTCTTCCATGATTCTACCAAGAACATCATGAACATTAACTACGTTTCAAGTTCCAATTAGATCATTGAGGTTTCAAAGTCAAGATCCAAATACCTCCAAGAATCATATTGCAAAGTATGCAACAACAAACCATCATGACAAGTAGAAAGATGTGAAAGTTTGTTTTTTACAACAATTATCTAAAGATTTTCTTCCAATTTCCAAATGAATTTTGGAACACATTTTTACTTCAACTCAATTGATTGTTGTAAAGTGTTTCAAGTATGGTATAGTGTTCATTCTCGACTTTTCTTGTGAGGACTCGTCAAAAAGGTAACCTTTGTCCTCAAGAATGTAAGGCTAGATATTTTTTTCACCTTGATTCAATCAAAACAATTTGTTGTTAAAAACACTTTTTACAAGCTTGAAATTCATCAAATGTAAGCACCATTCATTCAATCAAGCTTACTCACAAATACCTTTATGAATTTCTTTCAATATTCAACAAATATAGTTGCAATTGCATGTGCATGTTATAAGACTTGAAAGAAAATTAATCTCTTGTTTTCTCTTTGGGTTTATGAATGTGTATTTGTGTCATGTCTATATAAGCATGATGGGCAAATGGAAGACCACAAAAGCATTTGAAACCTACCATCACCTTTACAATCCACATAATTGTAACATTGCTAGAAAAGAATTGAAAATCTAATAGTGTTGACCAATAAACCAATTACACCCTTTACCAAACTTACAATGACTCAAGGGTTTGCTTGACCTAAATTTATTGTTATTGACAAAAAAATATTTCTAAATTTTTAAAAGTTTAGAATTGTTTTTGCCAAGTAACATCCTCCTCCTTCCTATTTGGAATTATGTCCTCATAATTTGTACCAAATAATTAATCCTAATGTAGGCAATTTGCATGTGATTTTTCCAATATGACTAATGATACTTTAGTCGTGATGACCAATCACAAAACCTCATTTTTATTGTAATATTTATATTGCAAAATAAACAACTTTTATAAAAATTGGTATCACATTGCCTAATAATGGCCTGAAATTCAATTTGATAAAAGGTTTATTATTTTCTTCTTGAGCTTGTAAAGGCTTTAAAATTTTATTTTATTACAATCATTGGGTTTTCCCTCACTAGATTTCAAAAAAACGAAGGCAAGTAAGTCAACTTTGAAATCATGAAAGGTTGTTTGTTAAGTTTAGTTGCATCGCTAATAAAGGTAATCATTTTCTTAGTAGGCTTCCATTAGGTCCTAAAAATGATTTGTAACTTTCTTTTGAATGGAATCAAAACTTGTTCATGTTGTTTAAATCAAATCTATTTTTTTTTCTTTAAAAATAAAAATTATGAAAACTACAATGTATCATCATGTTCAATAGCAATGTGTGGTAAGCACACATTTGATTGTGCACCACATATATTATATCGAAAATTTGTTTATTAATTGTGAAAAAACATTGTGTAAAATTGACAATTCCTTTGGAAGTAAGGTACATGTCCTTATTTACTTAGAGTTTCAATCTGTTAACATTGACAATCCCCCACTTGAATTCATCATTAAACTTTGTTTCAACCTCAACAATATGTTGTTATTGAATTGATATTGCAAACTCCTATATTCAAAGTTTCCCCTAAATTAGTTTCCACGAGTTCTATTTTGGTATGGTCTTGAAAGTGATGGTCCTCTTGTGGGCCTCAAACTCCTTGGTGAATTGCATCTCCAATTGTTCATTGATTTGTTGCACGGCTTGCATTTCCTTTTAAAGCTTGTCAACCTAGTTCTTGGACTTCTTTAAAACCTTTGTCTTTTTAGTAACCTTCACTTTAAGTTGAGGAAACTTGCCTTCATAAAACACCACATGTTGAATGGCAATGTGGTGGTTCATGGCATCCACTTGCAAGTGTATATTATTGACATGAAAAAAATCAGCCTTAAATTGTAGCTTACGCATTTGTTCAAGTGTTTGCTTTTGGACATTTTATATAATCTTGCTTGTAATTTAGTAACTTGTATCTTGACAACTTGTCAAGCTTCAATGATTATTCTATGCTTAAACTTTTGAAAATCATAACTATCTACCATTTTTCTAGAGCCCCACTATGATGGTGCATTTGGCTCAAGGAGTAAACCAATCCCTTAACATCAAATAAGAGTTCATTCGATCAACACTAATCCTTTCAAATTTCTATTCAAAAATATTGGATGAAATCTAAACATTGAGAAGGTAGTGGGTAGGACAAGAGAAGTGTTTGTTGAAGTGCATATTACTAAAAGAATCTTTTCGATGGCGACTATAGAATATATTCCAAATTCTTTGTAAAGGTCAAATAATTTTATGTTTGAAAACAAATCAACCTATAAGGGGGTACAATGTTGAGCAATAGAAGGAATACTGGATCTTGAACTAGGTGGCCCCATTTTAATAGGATTTGGAGGTCATGTTTTTTATTTCTTGTGTTTTGCATTCCTCATAATGTTGATTTGTTTTGGTTCCTTCCTTTCGAACTTTTTCCTCAACTTGTTCATGCTCTTAAGTTTATGTTTCCTAAGTAGTGGTCATCAATATTTGGGTTGGATCTTTGGTCATTGAAACTAATGCCAAAGTATTATCTTGACCACTTGAGCATGTCCAAATTTAGTATTTTATTTTGCCCATTAATTGTGAATCTCCTTCAAGATTTGAAGACTAATTTACATGTTTTCCCTTGAATGCATGGCAAATGTACCCCATTAGTTTTTTAGTAAGTAAGTGACTCAAAATTTAAACCCAAAAACGTGCATCAATTTTTTAATTCACAATGGCGAGGTGCCAATAGGAAAAAATTCAGAATCTTTCCCTCTCATGGTAGGAGTCTTTATTTACAATGGTTACCTAATCTTTATTAATCCATTTCTCCCAATTTAGCTTCAAACATGTCTTTAGGTTGGACTTTCACATCTTCAACATCAAAAAAACAATTTGTTTGGCAATGATTGTCTCCTTACACACTACAATTCGGATTACTTCAAATTTATTAATGGATTTTGTTGATGAATTTGAGCACCAATGTCAGCTGAATTCTTCCCATGTGCACCATTCAACACATGTAACGAAAACTTGTTATGCCCATTTAATATCTACAATATCCACCCAACTTTTCCATGTTGTTAGTTCTCTACACAACAATGATGTTGTTGATATTGTCTTCCCCTTTTTATCTTCCTTTTTGATTAGTAGTTTCTTCTTTGACTCACTCAAAACACCTTCATTTTCTTATGCACTACCAAAAGTTTGTTATCAATATGATCTTGCAAATACTTTTTCATTCTTTTGACATCTTCCCAATTAATCATCTTTTCTTTTCTAAAAAGTTGTAACACTTTACAACTAACAAGAAAACAAGAAAACAATAAATAATATGAGGAATGGGAAAAAATTCCTTGGTATTTATTTCCTCCACTCCAAGGGTCATTTTGGCAAAGGATGTGGTAACATATATGCATAACTAACATGTCATGTTCTTTGGATGTGAAAACAACATCCTTGGATACCATGCTCATTATTGATCATTGCTTCTTACAATGTTCCATCATTCTTTAAACATGTTATGTATCAAATATCAATATTTCCTGCATCCATCTTTCATAAAGTACTTTTACCAAAAATAATTCAATGTCATAATTGTGCCTATTGTACCATTGATACTTGCATCTAGATTTCTTTAGATATTCTTGCTAGATGTACTGACTCAATATTCTTCAATAATATTTTCTTAATTCTAACAAAAGTTCAATATATAATCTTTTTTCAATAAACCATCTATTGAAACCTTTTCATTGTTCAAATAGAGTAAATCTAAGGTGTTGCCTTTTGTTTTTCATCTATCATGCTAATCTTTCCCCCTCTTTGGAGTTGCTAATTGTTTGGGAGCTACATTTAAAACTCGGTAAGGCTTGATTGTGTTGATGTTAACTAAAATGTGATTGGGTTCAAACTTATCTATGATCACTAATAAAATAACTTAATGTTTGATAGGTAATATTGCATTTTGTAAAGGCCAAATCATTGTTTTCTGAATTTCCCCATATGAAACTTTTTGCTTTTGGATCAAAATATGGTTGGGGTACCAAAAAGGACCATCTCCTTTTATATCCAGTGGACCCCTTCATTTGAACAAGTTATAACTTAATGGCACGTCCATATTGAAAGTTTGATTTTTTTCATGGATGAAAACATTATTA
>Ga0116230_10004700_pt1 | contig 13386 bp, 9 predicted proteins | sample S1TSphfallax_3_FD_88678 | JGI IMG/M metagenome (GOLD analysis project Ga0116230, IMG submission 88678) | Host-associated microbial communities from peat moss isolated from Minnesota, USA - S1T2_Fd - Sphagnum fallax MG | ecosystem: Host-associated > Plants > Peat moss > Unclassified | place: USA...
ACCACATTAAAGTGCTAGTTCTATGCAGACAACTCCACAAAATAAATTCAAACCACACCATATTCCATATTCACCCTCGCAAAAACAAAAAAGACATAGTACAATTGAGACACACCTCAAAATAATTCCGAAAACATTAAACAGGGCAAGGAAATGCCTAGGTCTAGATGTGGCTAGTTTATTTTATTTTAATGGCGAGAAAATCCATAAAATCACAAATTTCTCCTGTTTTTTTCATTTCTTGAAAACAAATTCGCCAAGTTGCCAAATTTCGCCACAAAAAAAAAACCATATAATCTACAATGTTAAATTTGTTTAGTTCACTTCAGACAACTCCTCAAAGGAATTCAAACCACCAAAGCTAACAAGGGTAAGGACCAAAAGATATATCCTCAACCTGACCCAGTGCTCATTTTTCCAATTTTGTGATAAGTTTACTAAAGTGGCGATCATCCATATACACATTTAGCCAAATCTGGCGATATTCAAAATATGAATACAGAAAATGACAAGCAACTATTCATATTTTAGGCAAATTCTGGGAATTTTTTGCGATTTTTTAAATATAAATGATTTTCTGGCGATTTCTTAAAACAAAGAATTTATGAAAGAATATTCCTTTTCCAAAATATTTGTAGCAAAATGACGCAAATCCGCCACCCAAAAAATCACAGAGCAGACCCCCCTTCTTTAAGGGCAAGGAAATGGATGGAAGAGAGAGCGCGAAGAAGAAATCATTCATCCGGCCCTTGGAACAAGACGCCGATCATCGTCTCTTCTGCAGCGCCCTACGTTCCGTTATCCTCATCAGCCTCTCTTTTTGTGCTTGCAATCCAAAGTGCCGTTCTTGTGCTCTGGTGCCAAGCGGCACCAATTCTCTTCGCGCTCTGTGTCTCTGTCTCTCTGTGTGTCTCTCTGTGTGTCATAGATTAGTATCTGCCAAGCTTGGCACGCAGGTTTGCAGAGATACCGGAAGCAGTAGAGATGGCAATGGTGCGAGCAGTGCTAGGGTTCAAGGAGCTACAGCAATGTTGCAGCAGTAGCAGCAGCAACTCTGCAGCCGGACTTCTTATTCATTTTTCTAAAGCGCATCATACGAGTATCAGCAGGCACCTTTCTCAGGTAATGTGTTATTGTTTCTCGGCTTGCCACTCATTACGTTCGTTCTCGAGTGATTGATCACCTAGAAATCCGTTGAAAACAGCATCATGAGAGAACGTCTTTCCGTGCTTCTCAAAAACATCTGTCCATGTATAGGAACAATTCAGCGGTTTGTTTGTGTGTGTGTGGGTGTGTTTTATAGAAAAAATTAGTTTGAAATTTTCTCTTGAGAGACGTAATGTAATGGGAAAATGCTGCAGGCAGCTCTGCAGGAGATTACTGACTAGAGCCTGTTGTCTTGTTGGACTTGGTAGAATGGTAACAATGAGAGGACGACGCATGCATTCATTCTCTATAAGCCATGTTGTTAATTTGATGCAAATTCGCAATGACTATCTCTAGAATCACTAATTCATTCTTGTAATTCACTGGTTAAACAAATGAGTGTTTCAAGAAAAATCAGTGAAGAGATTAGTGTGTATTTATTTATTTTTTCTCTGTGAATGCAACCAATCATGGCTGGCGATTTAAGGTCTTCTGATCAGATCAGTTCAATATACTTCTCTTCTTTCTGCTCAGAGTCTTACTTGTGGAGAAGCCAATTCCATGATTTCTAAAGAAACTCTATGAAGAGTTCACAACATTACTTCCCATTTGGAAAGAATGGCAAGTCCTGAAACAATGGATTCGGAATTGCAGGTTCAGGGTTCAGTTTTGTTAGGTATAGCTGCTAACAGCATAGCTAATCAGATAAATCTAATTTTACTCTGACTTTGGGCAGAATCTTTTCTTCTTCTTATGTTCAGGGTTTGTTGAGAGTACAACAAAGTCGGAGAAAGGATTCTGATCTTCTCATCTCTGCTTCAGCAAAGAAGCATGTCAAGGTAAGTATCGTTATCCAAAGAGAAAGAATGACAGTAGATTTGGGTCATGAAATTAATGCCCATATGGTTTTTTTATTTGGATGCACATTGTGTAGTTTCTGCTAATGAGATTTACATCATTCAGTGGATGCAGTGAATGTCAAGTAAATTCCATTGTTGAAACCATTCAAGAAGCACACAACACTTGAAAGGCTTAAAATGTGATCAAATATGCAAGTGAAATTAGGCTCCAAATGTGAAATTGTCCATTGCACTATGGTGGAATGGATGTCTTGGACCCAGCCTGCACCCGCATCTGCTCAGCTGGATCCTCCTTGGGGTTCACCATAATGTACTCATTTCTGTGTTCATTATTGTGATGTAACCCTAATTGGTTACTTTGATAATCGTTAGGTTTGCTGTGTGTGCTTGACTGCAGTTGAGGATGATTGTGGGATAGATTCTTTGGCTGGATGCAGGAGGGAGGCCGACAAACAAGGCTGCTATCCATGGGAATTTTGCCAGTCCTAGCCACAGTAGTTGTTACTCGTGGCCCTTCTGAGTTTTATCATGGCACTGAATTTGTCGATGTTTACAATGACTGGCAACCAAGTGTCCAGTCAATGAAAGACCTTTGTAATGACCCTCCTCTCTTATAACCACCCCTGTACTTTGATTCTAATGGCATACTGTTTAGGTGAGGGAAAATCCTGCGACTTGGATTCAGTGTACTGTCAACACTGTCCCATGGACAAGGATATTTTTCTTGAAATCTGGGTTTGTTGGGCCCAATACAGTCTGTGGTAGCAGGATTCTGGACTTATTCCTGTAGGTAGTCAGAGTCAGGCCGGGCTGTTCTAGTTATGAATTAATTATGATCAAATGGTCTGTATCCTTTTGGTCAACCTTTTGTAAGTGGTGGTGACAGGTTAGCTTTAAGGCAGTCCTTGTGATGTGCATTGAGACTGGGTTATTAGAGTTTTATAGTTCAATTTTCCACCAATTCTCTACATCTGAGGCCCCATGTATGACCATGTAGGCAGTAACAGGTTAAGAATTGCTATGCTTTGGCTGATGGCACTACTGTCTTTGGGGTGTGACAGACATGCTACTTGCTATTGTTTTTTGCTGGGGCTGCTGTGTGTTTGGCTCCATGAAAGTAGGTAATCCCTCTCCAACCTTTTCAATTTCTGCTATCAAATTTTTGCATAAGTTGTGCTTTGAATTGTAGGTAAGGAAAGCATTTGCCAGCAAATGCCGTACTCACCTTTTGCAGCTGCCTCCAGAAGTTCTCAAACAGGAGTGGACCAGCCTCAGTCCATACCAACTCTTCCTGTTACAGACACTCCACTGCTATTGAAAAGAGAGTCTTGTATTATTACAAACTTGCCATGAGGTTGAAGGAGATGATGCTAACCAGTGAGATGTATTTCACCTTTATTTAACTGTCATAGGCTCAAGAGTCAATGTCATGTTGACATGTGCACCAAAAATACAGATTATGAATTGGAACCAGATGTAATTGATGATTCCGGTTCCCTGGTTGATCTTGAGTGTATTGCAGGATCCATTTTATGACAGTGATGAGTACCGTAAAGATGGTGGGAATGGAACCCAGTTTTGGATCTACAACAGGGTAAGTGCAATTTTTGTCAACAAGGACAAGTTCTTACAATGGAATGACTAAGTTCCTCCCAATACTGTTGTGAGCCAAGAAAGCTGAGTTTGAGTTGAATTGTTGACTATGTTTCATATGTATGGGTTCTCTCCTTAAGTGGCATGTGGACCAAGAATTACAATGAAGTTTTGGACTGCATAAATCCAAAGCTTGCCAGCAGTATTGTTTAGTTTGTTCCCTTTTTCTCTTTTCCAAGAAAGAGAACCTCTGCTCCAAGTGGTCAGGCAAGACCACAACACCAGGTTTCCCCCCAATGTGAAAAACTTAGCTCAATGTCAGAGGAGCCTTCTGCAGCCACCTGGGTGAAGACTACCAACTGGAATAACATTGTCTTGGCTTGTGAAGCCAAGCAAATCACCCAACTGCCTTGGTGTGGCAATATTTTCTGGGATCCGAGAATGTCTCATCACTTGTGTGCAATGCTGGGCCATGTCTATAACTAGTACAACTCCTGATGCAGTGTAGAGTATATTGGGACTCTTGATGGGAGATTGGATTGATCAAACTGTCTGAAGTCCCTCACTGTTCAATTTTTTGCTTTCAAAACCTCCCAAATCTAGAATAATTCATCATTAATTGAAGGGAAGTTTGGTATGTTTCTTTGTAGGCATTTTGGTTTCAGTATCTATCAAGGATTTAATACTTGAATCAATCTAGATTGTGCCAAAACACTTTCTTCAATTTGCCAACAGAAAACCTCCAGTGGTTCTACAACTATAACAAGATATCCATTTCAGTGAGGTCATAAACATCTGTTTGCCAACATCTTTTGTGCTTGTACAGCAAGAGGTGAATGAGGAGGAGGCAAGGGAAGAGCTATTGCGGGAGGAGCTAGTGAAAGAGATTGAAGACAAGGTGGGGGGATTACGAGAACTGGAAGATGCTGATAAAGAGAAGGAAACTGAACTTGTTTAGAACTGCCATGATGAGTTCTAAGACCATCTTACCTGTGTTTTTCAATTTGTTGCCTAGAATTATGTTTCTAGGGTCATTGTGTATACCATGAAAGAACAGGTTATGAAGGCTTTTGTATATTATCCTGAATATCACCTTCATTGATCTGATTGAATAGCAATCAATTATATGTGTTTGTGTCAGCACTGTGCACTCAATTGTGTTTTGAAATTGTCATTGAGGTATTGTTGTTCCAAACCTAATGTGGTTGCCCATAACATGGTTTTAGTATAAATTCAATAGCACTTTTTGACATGCGAATGCTATTGTGATAGGCTGATGTTTACATGGGCCTTGATCCACCAAAGGGCTTTGATTCTGTGGGCTGTTGTTTGATATTCAGTAGTATCTAGACAAAGCATGTATTGTTGGGAGTTGTGCAAAGGATGGGTGTTGAATGTGTGCAACTTTGAGAAGGCAAATAATCACCACTTTTCCCTTTCTCTTTGGCATTTTGTGCACATGAAATCAATGGTTCTGAAAGTAGAAGACTTGTAATCTCAATGCACAAAGCATTTGTCCCCATCTCACACAAACCATGATTAGAGTGACCTCCCACCACAATGGTAGTAAACACAATGTGTCAATCACCCCTTTGTCCTTCAGTTTAGTGCATAGTCTCTGTCTTCAAGGACATAACAAGCACAATGTTATGAAGGAAGACTTTTGTGTCTCACACATAATTGTCACATTATGTTTATTTGTTTCTCTCTGGCCTACCCTCTGCGGTGTTCAGTCTATGGTGGAAGGCATATGACAAGAGCCTATAGTAAGCAAATTTTCTTGAAGTATTTTAGTTGTGACTACATTTCTTTCTGTGACTACAGCCTTAGGCACTTTGCCACTTGAGCAAGGCATTGAAACAAAGCCAAATTTCATAATGCCAACCTTAGGCTCATAATCAAAACTCAAGCAAGCCAAGGAAATGAAGCAAAGGATAACCTCTGGGATTAGTGAAACACAAGGTGAATCAACAATTGACCTAAACAATGAAGAAATTCTGCTGTTGCTGTTGCTGAAGATTGAGGATGCTTGCAAGATGATCTGCTCTTGCTGGTGCTGGATTATATTACAGTGCGCATTGCAATTCTGGCACCAATTTGGCACCATACTGAAAGATTGGGATTGATGAGCTCATTTACATTTTGATAATTGGCATCTTCAGGGTCCCTACCCTGGTTCTTACCACAGACTGAATTTATCTCATACCCTACAGTCTGGCCATCCCCACAATTCTTTGCTGGACTCCTTAGTCCGACATGTGATATTTGCAGTCACATTCTGTGGTACATTTCTCAGTTGTGGAATCTCTTTAAGCACTCTTTCAAGCAAAAGAAAATTGATCACAAGCAATATCTAACTTGTAGGTCATGTCTTCTTGATCAGCACAAGAAGCTTTCAGCAGAGCCCATTCATGCAAATCCTCAAAATTCAAGAGACCTACTACCTCTGTCCTCATGTTTGAGTTGATCATTAGCCTGAAACCGTACCCTTATTTGGGTTCTCAAACTCTTCGCCACTTGCTTGCATGGTAACTATCTTCAGACCTTGGGCACAATAGTCTTGAATCTGTGAGATTGCAGAGAACTCCAGAACACCATATTTAAAAGTTGGAGAAAAGGATCATTAGAGTGACTGTAAAACTGTACATGAGTCCGACACAGGAGGTTTCTCTACACAAGTTCTAGTTGTCATCACCAACACAAAAAACCTAACCAAACTGAATGTTGTTGGTCTCTGTACCCAAACCCCACAGAACTCAGATCGATTTCTTACCCTTCACATCATGATTACCTTTGAACGTTGTTGCACTGATTCCAATGCCCTCTGCAACACCTGTTTCCCCAACATTGTGGAGCATATCTTCCACCACTCTAAATTTTGTGTCTACAAAATTCAGACTTTCTTGCAATGGTGGTACAGTCCAACTACTACTTGCTTCTACTGGTTGTTTTGACTTCTCGACTCTGCTTCTTTGACGTAACCTACTTCTCTCACTTGGACCAGCTAAAGTACTTGAGGACTCATCATCCCCTCCCAAGAAAGACTCTTGCTCCCATGATTCGTTGGCAGATTTATCTGAGACTGGAAAAGCCTGAGCTGTTGGAATTTCATCTGAGAAATTGACCCTGCGCTTGTGTTTAGCCCCCTTCCTTGACCCACTGTCAACAGCAGATGGTCGCTCATGAACTTCTACGTGCTCTCCACCAAAGCCTTCAGTGAGCCCTTGTAAAAGCCTTCTCGGCAATAAAACTTGGTGGCAACAGCAAAGGACAATCAAGACTTCAACCATAAAAAGGCCTAAGAGACTCCACACATAAAATGTCCATCTCCACTTTCGAATGAAGTCTTTCATTGGTGACAGAACTGATATGACTTGTAGTTCAGCAGAGTAAAGTTCTGGTAATCCTTCCCCAGGGGGGAGGCCAGCCTTACACTCCAGTAGAATGCGAACAAAGACAGTTGGGACTGATGTGTCTTCATGATTCTCTATGATGCGGATTGCAAGTTTCTGTGATTCTGATGACAGGCCAATCAAGAATGGGACACCCATGAGGAGGTTTTTGGCATACCGGATGGGACTACTGTGGAATTTTAGCATGCATGGCCGGGTGGCTCGGGTAATCACTTGTCCTCTGATTGACAGCAACTCTGCACTGACCTGCAACACAGATAAATGACATCAGCCACAGGGTGACCCAAAGGACATACTTTGGGCTCAAAGAGATCTTCTAAGTGGTAAGTGAGAAAACAAACATTTCTGCTCTACAGTGACATAATGTGGATTGTTACCAGTTTACACAGTAATTGGAGGCAGATACCAAACCACCTTGGTTGTCTTCAGAAAGGTGATTCAGCCAGCCTGCCCTCTGAATCCTCACCAAATATGAGGGAAGGCTAATAATGTCTAAATTTGTTTTGCTTCAAAACTCCTTCCATTCAAGGGGATATTTCTGCTGCCAAATTCTCAAAATCAAACTTCAATATCCAGAAAGACAATAGAAAGAAGCATGAAGAAACATGAGCCAGCTGTTGTAGAGAGAGGAAAACCTGAAAAATGCCAAGCTTGCGATTATGGTCAGACTCTGGAAGTGTCAAAAATACAGTCACATGAAACTTATGAGATTTTGGAATTGCACGAAAACTGTAAGCCTTCTCAGGTTTTTTCACTGCAAGCTCCTTTGACTTGGCCAAAACCTTGGGAGGCAACAGAGGGACAACTGCAGTTGGATGTTCTCGTGTATAATCAAAGTGCAAAGTCTGATGAATCTCAATAGGGTCCTCAATAAAGCTCCGCACAAGGAAGACGTCAAGAAAAAATGCAGGAATCAAGAGGAACCCTAGAATGAAACTCACATATATAGCAGCTAAGCACCCACAACCACATCTCTTTGTAATGTGCTTAATTGTAGGCCCTGCATGTGCAACCCCCTCTGTGACCATTGGCCTGATCTGGGTTGTGAGTGCATACACATCAATGACTGTTTTAGTGGCTAAATTTGTAGCCTCAATCGATTTCTGGAGTGGAAAGACCAAAACTGCATAGGTCAAACTACAAAGCCACAGTGCAAAATATACTGATTGCACTATAAGCTTAATCTGAAAGCCTATGGCTTGGACTATAAAGTCTGCTGGCCATACAAGAAGCTGACTTGGAGATACACCAGGTTCAACAGCATCAATATCTCTCTTTGGAAACTTATAGACCTCCCTTGTTGCTGATTCCGCAGTGTAATCCAAGCCACTTGTAGCACTTTGATCCAAATCCTGTAAATCCCTTAGCAGTTCCTCGTCTTCAGCCTCCATCCCTTCATGTCTGTGTTCCCTTTCTCTTAAGTTCAAATCTTCTTCTTCTTCTTCCATTTCAGCTTTCTCTTGTCTCATTGAGCCCAAATCTCTATTCAGTTCTTCATCTAACCTAGATCCCATGCTGACATCCTCAAATCCACCAGTCAAAATAAGGTCAACTTCCACTTTTTCCCAGCTCTCATCAGAGATTACAGGATATTTGGTTGATTGCAAGCTGTCATCAAACAGGTCAGAATCCTCAAGCTCTGTTTCTACCTTGTCTTTTTCACCAGCATTTGAAGTTGCACTTGTTCCTTCTCTTCCTGTTCCAACAAGAACACTTGAGCTGGATGCAGAGATCTGTCGAAGATGTCTATTTGCTTCATCTCCTTCTTCCTCAACATCTGAGGGTGATGGCCACCCTGAACCTCTAGATGTTACCTCATCTTCAAAGCTCTGAATTGAAGATTGCTCAACAGTACCATCACTGTTCTCCGGAGCTTCTGAGGAGGGAGATGGCTGCTGAAAGGCAGAAGAACTTTTCTCCTCACACTCAGAGGAGGTGTTGCCATCTTCAGATTTCAGTGAATCCTCAGATTTCCCCATTATCTCTTGGTCAGGGGAAGTATCCATCCCAGATAATTCTGACTGCATAAATCTCTACAGCATCAATTTATTTTGCACTTGAATAGTGTTGTGTCCCAAGACTGAAAACCCCAAGCAATCAGATCATCAAACTCACTTGACTTTACAAATTTCTGAAGAAGCTGGTGCATCTCTGGAGCAGAGAAAAGCTTTCAAACAAACTCATTGTCCAAGACGCTTCCTATTAACAATTAGAAGCCAATCTACAGTAGAATCCAAAACCCTAAAATGGCATATATAGAGGCAGTAGAGCATTTTATTTGCAAAAGAACCAAACGCTAAGATAGATGAAGGTATCCCAGTTGGATACAAAATTGGGAGAGCTCTGAAGCTATGCAATCAAAGTTCCACCCAGGATAATAACTCCAGTTGAGAGAGGAAAAAAAAAGAATCAAAAGCAGCAGCATTGATTCACCTGGGCAAAACCGATGATGATTTCAAAGAACCGACGACATTCTTCCTTCCACTTGCGCCTGTACCCTAAACCTTCCAAACCCTCAAGCTTTGTCTCTACTTCATCATCGACAAAAAAAACTGGCTTGAAATACGTACTCCCAGTCTCTGGACATCTGCTTCCAAATGGGTGCTCACCAATTCTGTGTAGAAATCCAAGATGTGGGAAGAGAGGGGTGCGGAGAACTCCGACTTCGGTAGGAAGACACCACAGCCAAGAAACCCTAATTCATGTTTCCCAACAATAAACTGAGGTCTTAATCCACGTGTTCCAATAGCAGTCGAGATTTCAGCCACGTCGACAAATTCGTGCCAATTGGCTCATTCTGTCCACACATGGCCTGGCTTTCTTTGCGCTGATGACACAGGACGTTGATCTCCCCCAATGGAGTTTCATGGGGCTTGTTGTTTTGTGCCTTGCATGGTTTTGTGCAGAACCATGCAGTTATGTTCTGTGCAGATCAAAACTTGACACATTTTGCAGCTCCTTGTGAGATTCGAACCAATGTCGTGCAAGTATTGAATTTTAAAGAGAACATACAATCTCAGGTATTATGTGTTTTATATCTTAAAATGCCTTTTCAGGTAAGGTTTTGAATTTTTTTTAAAAATATTCCAAAGCCTCCAAGTATGGAATATACCATATCTTGATAAGGCTTTTGCAGAAGCCATATGGATGTCTTCAAAGCAAAACCTGGTCATCTCATGTTGGGACTTTTCAAAATGCCATATGGGAGAAGAGACACAAACAACTGAGGCCTAATTGTCAAGTTTATGTATCATTTCTTCACTAAACTTTGAGCACATGGGAGTAGGAAAAAAGGAAGGATTCCAGATTTCACCATTTTCTCCACTAAAAAAGTTAATGGAGAGAGAAACAGAAATACCATTGAAGATTGAAAGCAAGGGAAAGTGTGAGTCATAAACTATAATAGAACTGTTACATTCATGAAAAAACTGCACTTGTCCAGTTTGCACAACTTCTGGCAAAAGGAGTGAAAACTGATAACTTGGGTGAAGAAAATTAAAAATAAGCCATCTTTTTTCTAGCATGGAGTAGTACTCCATAGTCTTCACAATGGATGTGTGAGAATCCTCAAGGACAATGGAACCAAAGTGACAAGAAAACTACAAAGATTTGGGCAACCCAAAGGAGTGAGAAGGTAGGTGTAAGTGAAAATGAACATTGTTGGGTTATGGGAATGCTGTTGATTCAAGGTCAGCCATTCAACATTAATTTCAAACAACAAGCTAATTTTAAAAACAGGCTAAGTTAGATATATTTCAGTATTTGACTGATTGGCTAAACCATAAGCTGAAGCTAAACTTGCCATTAGGCAGTCAATAGCTGCTTGGGTTTCTGCCAGATAGCATAAGATTGACCAGATGTTGCAAGCTGCCAATCATCCCAACATGGGCACCAGTCACCTTCACCCAATTTCATGCACACTTTGTTGTCTATCATTGCCGCATAAACACTTGAATTTGCCTCCAATATCTCCACCTTTGACCTGCTATGAACTCCTTGCCATTTGCGTATAGAGATCTGGACACCATAACATTTTTGTTCATTATAATTTGTGCACAACACCCTGGCTCACAAACTAGTGTAGCAATTAGTTTCTTGTTTCTAGGTATCACAACAACCTCTCAAATTCCTAAAAGAGATTACCATAGTATATGGGCAGCTTCAACATATGTCTGTCAAATTATTGATTAATTTTGAAGATTAAATGTTGAAAAATAGGATATTCCAAAAGATTCTCTATGTTTCTTCACAAAAGATTGTTCTTTAAGAAAAGTAATTTTTGAAAATTTCAACAAAAAATATTATTGGTGTCCAAGCTGCCAAGGTACTACAGCTAGTAGTAGTTCTAGATTTTTACAAGGTTTTAAAGTGTGTACCATGTTGAGTATGGCATCCCGTAAGCCCTCACCCCACTCATACACATGGTCATAGAAGACACAGGGTTGACCCGGATGTGTGAGGATATATGCATAGCCCTGCAAGAGATAACAAAACAAGGGTGTCACAAAAATTGCCACATCTGACCTGTACCCACTACTCATACAACTTCCCGTTATCTGGCTTTACAACTGTTTTCGGGACTGTAGTTTTAGGACTACAAAGTCCTTAGAGCATCTCCACCCCACACCTGCAAACACCCCTTTTCATTAAATCTTGCAGCAGGATAGCATAAATCCTGCTGCGCTCCTGTATTGATGTCCATTTTGCAGAGGTCATTTTAACCCCTTTAAAATCTTTTTTCTACTATGGATTTGGACAGTGACTATTACTCATCCAGATGTAAAGACATAAATGGTAGTGTTTAGAGGGACTTTTTTGATGTTTGTGGGTGGGGACAGTGATCATTAAACACTATTCTATTTTTAAATAAAGGAGTTGTTTACAGTTTTGGGGTGGAGATGCTCTTCGTCTGGGTTCCTGTGGGGGTATCCTGATTGTGACAGTGGCCATCTACTGCATCTAATTGTCTGTGCAACTTTACCCTTCATCTGGTTTCAGAACTGTTTCCTTTGTATCTTTTAGTCCTTGGCCGGGGTATTTGTAGGAGTACCCTGATTGTGACTGTGGCCATCTAATTGTTTGTGTTGTACAAATGTTTGTTGGGTGAGATGTGATCAAGGAAGTTTACCTGTACAACATGGTCACTTGGGAAAGGCCATTGAGCCTGTGTTTCCAAAGCAATGTATATGCCATTATCAGTTCTTTCAGCTAAAAACTCAGAAGCATTTTAAGCACCTACCTATATATCTGTAGGGAATAAAACTCTTCACAACTGAGACAAAGCTATGTGTTGGGTGGTGTATACCTGAGTGGATCCTGTGTCATGGTTGTCTACGAATGTGACAGCTCGGGATGGCCACATGCCCAATACACCAGGGGGTCGACCTTGTGCATCACGTAATCTCCACCATTCTCTCTTTCTCACTGCTTCCTGTGACAATGCCAAAACAAGAAAGCTCAGCGACTTTTTCACTTCACTGCGAAATGATGACAGTAGGACTTGGAATTTCTCACCAAAAAATTGCCAATCAGGTAGGTTAAAAAATTCAGATTCAAACTGAGAAGAAGCTTGAAAGTGCTGTGAGAAAGACATATATATATTTATGTACCTGCAGTATGGCTTTGGTAGTGAAATCAAATGCACATGATAAACCTCCACATCCATCAATCCAGTTAACAGTTCTCTGCCTGTGGGAATCTGCAAGGACCCAAATCACATATACACAATTACTACCACATATGCAAATCACACCAAGAGGTACTGAAACCTTGGAGCCAACTAAGAATCTGCTAACAGAATTTAACCATCTGCTGGAAGGAGTATCATCAAAGGTGTGATGCACCCATCTAGCATTTCTTTTTCTGGAGCCTGAAAACTACATTCAAACTCTCCACTTTTGTGCAGAAACTTTTCTCATACAAAACCCCCCAATGGTAAGCATTGATTCTCTGCCATGTTCATTGTTCATCCAAGCATGAGCCTGTGCAATGAATTTAGATTTGATAGAGCTGAAACTTCCTTCTTATGTTATGAAACTGCTGACCTTGGTTATAATCAAGAGCATAGTCAGGACCGACATAGCTACAATCATCCCAGTACTCTCCAATCGATAATTTAGGCCATGATGCTTGAATGTACTCCATCACAAATCTAGCACTATAACTGCAGCACAGGCAATTTACAAAAACATTTTCAAATCGTTCCTCACAGGTGCTACACTTTCATATGTTATGTATTTCACATGTGAAATTAATTCCATTACATAATTACCTTAAATTCAACTAAAGACATTATATTGGAATTTATTTGAAATTAATGAAATATCTTTGCATTTTGAAATTCAAAGCATTACCAAAATTATATATATATATAT
>Ga0116230_10004701_pt1 | contig 13386 bp, 10 predicted proteins | sample S1TSphfallax_3_FD_88678 | JGI IMG/M metagenome (GOLD analysis project Ga0116230, IMG submission 88678) | Host-associated microbial communities from peat moss isolated from Minnesota, USA - S1T2_Fd - Sphagnum fallax MG | ecosystem: Host-associated > Plants > Peat moss > Unclassified | place...
ATTACAAAGCATTAGTAAATAATAAAGTAATAAAAAAAATTTAGCCCAGCAATTGCTGGAATTTTATTTAACTATTCAGCACCCCCTACCTTATTCTAGGGTTGAAGAGGAAAAAGCGATCTTGGATATCTTGCAATAACTTCTGCTAAGGCATCCCAAATTCGCCAACCTTGCTTGCGGCAGGTGAAATATAACTGCGTATGCGAAAAAGATCTGTCCTTCAAAAAACGTACTAAAACATCCTGAAATTTTTTGCTTAAGCTTGCCCATTCTAATCGCATTTTCAGCCAGATTATTGGTAAAACGAACTTCTAAATTGCGTAGGAAAAGCAGTACAGCCTCTTTTTCTTGTAACAAGCGATAAAAGATTTTTACCTGTTCGTTGTTTGGCTTTAGCTCGTCGTTTCTTTAGTAGTGGAGATAGCGCTTGATGATAAGACAAACCCCTTTTTAGAATGTTATCATATTCTTTTTCCAGTATTTTACGCTCCTCTTCAGGTAATGACCCATTTACACGTTATTCTTGGATAGTTTTTCCGCAGCAATAATGCCCTCATCTCTCCAGCCCAACTCTCTTTTTCTACTTTAATGTAGTCCATTTCTCGCAGATGATGTGCATTGCAGAGTCCATGCCTGGTTTCTGTATACTGAAAATATGACCAATGATCGTGTATCCTATATTCTTAAGTCGAAATGACTGTGCTTGTTTGATCGATCCTCATATAATCTTGAGGGTGTTTGTGAAGTCAAAAAAATAAGTAACAATACATTCAGTGTCGATTTTTATCTAAAATTTTTCGAAATGCAAGCCTCAGTGCTGCAGCCTCAAAATAGTTAACAATACCAAAAAGAAAAAAAAGAGGCGCTATAAAGGTTTTTTATCTATAAGGTCATGCTTCACACAAAACTCGGAGGCATGACTATGAAAAAACCCAAGCCTTTCAAAAGAAAGTCTAAAAGAATCCTAAAAAAAGGAACAAAAAAATATCCAAGAAGTTTATCCTCAAGACGATGGAGAAAAATACGACACCTATTTCCCTACGATCAAGGAATGCCCCGAAATGGCCTATCAAGTGTCTTTTAGATGCCATTTCTACGTCCCCGAAACAGGATGTCCTTGGCAGTCCTTGGAGAACTGCATAGGATGATTTCAGGAAGTAGCAGAAATGAGGGTTTATAAAAAAAATACAAGATATATTGAGAAACGGCATTCGAAAAGAATGAGGTAGAAATAAAAGTCCCTCTATTGGAATGGGAGGGAGTCAATCAGTTAAAGCTACCGAGGAAGGTGGGGAATGAGGAGACGACGCTGGAAAGAAAATCAAAGAGCGAAAACCTCACAATTATTGTGGGTTGTTTGGGTTTTCTACTTGCAGTACACGTACATCGAGCTGATATTCAGGATAGAGAGGCAGCTCAATCCACACTCGATAAGTTAGAGAGACTCTCTCCATTGGTGACGATAATTCTCGCTGAGAATAAATATCGCGGGCAACTCATTCATCGGGTTGAAGAGCAACTTGGATTGAAACTGGAAATTGTTAAGCGAAATGATGCCATTAAAGGTTTCGAAATTTTTTATTTGAGATTAATTTTGGAAAGGACTTTCGCTTAGATAAGTAGACATGTTCGCATGAGCAAAGATTTCGAAAGACGACCTGAGGCGATAGAGGCTTGGATATCCTTATCCATGTTGTCAGTGATGTCTAATAGGCTTGAAAGCCTTGAAAAGAGTAAAAAACAGGCTGAGAGGGCTGATTGAATATTTTCAAACACCCTCTAAAAAACACAACAACAGGGTCAATGTCCCGGGACTGAAGTCCCGGGTTTCCGCACCGTCCATTCTATGATCCCTTCTTTTTTAGACTATTTCTTGGAATGCGAGGCTCAGCTCTTCCGTTTTTGGTCAAGATTAACGAACGATCAACAGGCCACTCTTGAAGATCAGCTCCGTCGCATTTCCATTGCCACTTTGAAAAAACAAAAGCGACTCATTCAACAAGAGAGAGCTTCAACAATAGACACATTTGACCCTTTCGACGATGTAATCTATTCCGGAAATAAAGAGAATCAATCCCTAGGTCAGCAGCTCATCCGAGAGGGGCGTTTGGGAAGTTTGCTTTTGGCAGGAGGGCAAGGGACACGCCTCCAATGCTCTGGCCCAAAAGGGGCTTACCCGATTTCAGTCATTAAACATAAATCTCTCTTTCAGCTTTGCGCTGAAAAAGTGAAGGCGGCAAGCAAAAGCGCAGAACGTCTTTTAAATTTTGCCATCATGACTTCGCCTGAAAACGATGGAGAAACGCGCTCTTTTTTTCAACAACACGACCTGTTTGGTTTAGATCCCTCTCAACTCTCGTTTTTTGTGCAGGAGTCGCTTCCTTGCCTAGATGCCGAGGCGCGGCTGATGTTAAAAACTCCTTTTGAAGTGAGTTGTGGAGCGGATGGCAATGGACATAGTCTCCTTCGCTTTGCCCATTCAGGGATATTAGATCGGTGGATGCAACAGGGGATTGAATATCTTCACGTCATTCCGGTCGATAATCCTTTGGCAGACCCTTTCGATGGTGAGCTGCTCGGTTTTCACCATCGCGAAGGCCTTGAAATCACTTTTGCGTGTACCGAAAGATTCAATCCGGAAGAAAAGGTCGGGGTGTTGGTCAAGCAAAAGGGTTCATGCATGATCGTGGAATATTCTGAAATGCCAGAAAAAGAAAAAAACAGGCGACGCAAAGATGGACGCCTCAAACATGGCTACGCCCATTTGGGCCTATTTTGCTTCTCTTTATCTTTTCTAGGCCATCTTGCTTCCACAGAAAAATCTCTTCCCTTACACAAGGGATGGAAAACAGCTTACTTTGTTGATGATAAAGGGAGATCTCATCTTTCCCCTGAACCGATCGCTTGGAAATTTGAAACCTTCATTTTCGATTGGCTGTTGCAGACCCGACAAGTGGCTGCTTTGGTTTATCCAAGAGAGCAACGTTTTGCTCCCCTTAAGAATCTTACGGGAGTACATTCTCCTAAGACTGTCCGCGAATCGCTGCAAGAATCGGATAAAAAGGTGATTCAAGCTCTCACAGGTTTCCCTCCGCCCGACTTTCCTTTTGAATTAACAGCTGATTTTTATTATCCAACCTCTGCTTTACAAGAGAAATGGCAGGGGAAAATTGTGACAACATCCTATGTTGAACCGTGACTTCTGCCCATTTTCTCTTTTTAGACCTTGATCAACTGCATACAAAATGAGAGGAGCCAAGGGAACAATAATATCTGTATAAAGGGGAACACCAATATCTCCGGGAGTCTTGTTATTGTGCAAAAGACGATCGCCAATCTCTCCGATCCCCTATCAACAAAACGCATAGAGAGATCTGAATGGCTCATACATGATCCAATGTTAAAAACAACGTTTCTAGACAGAGAGATAAAGGAGTAGAACGTTGCAAAGCTAAGTAAGCCTTCTCAACAGCCTGAGACACTTGATCTAGAGGTTTAAAATCGCCCCGTTGCACAGCTTGCTCCAACTGAGAATAAAAATCTAAATTGGCTAAATAAGAAGAAGATCCCCCTAGCAATAACAGCTGTAAATCGGAATACCAGGATAAAATAGAGTCAAAAAGAGCCTCTGCCTCATGAGCGGTTGCAAGAGCGATCAATCCTTCTACTTCTTTTTCTAAAGCATGCTGTTCTTGAAGAGACAATTGATCGACTGAAAATTGATAAAGCTCTTCTTTGGCTCCTTTTTCGACCCGTTTTTTTGCGATTTCCAGCTGACCAGCAATGGCTTGAATTCCTTGTTGAAGAGATCGATAGTCCCCAAGAGGACCCTGAGCTAACAAATGAAGTAAAGAGAGGCGGGCTCCATCGCCATGGGTAATCAGCTTGATTGCAGCCCCAAGCGATCCTTGTGCTTGACGAGCAATAGAATGGCACATGGACTCCTCGAGAGAATAGTGTGTCTTAAGAAAATTTTTAATCAATAGAGAGGAAATAGGGCGAAAGTGAAAGATCGAGCAGCGGGATAAAATTGTCGGAAGCAAAGATCCACGGGATCGGCTAATAAGAATAATCACCGTTCGAGAAGGAGGCTCTTCAAATGTTTTCAGAAGAGCATTCGCGCTATAGCTCAACATCCGATCTGCATCGTGAATGATAAAAATCTTCCAGCTTGCCTCATAAGGAGGTAAATAAACCTCGTCGGTAAATTGCCGCAATGCCTGGAGGCTATGCAAACCGAGCTTTCCCTCTGGGTGATAAACATGCACATCCGGGTGATGCCCAGTGGCGATTTTCCGACAATGCTCTTTTTCCGGATCATATTCCTTCATGAGATGCGCTGCCAATGCCCATGCGAATGAGCTTTTCCCAATCCCTTCGGCTCCTGAGAATAACAGCGCATGTCCCATCATCCTTTTAGAGATCATGCGGCTAAGACGCTGCTTGATTTCTTCATTCCCAAGGAGTTCAGAAAAACAGATGGGTTTCATAAAATTGACATCGCGGAGACGCCTCTTCAGCCGGGCAATCTATAGAGTCCGCTCTTTTTTTGAATACGACTTCTTTATTAAAGCAAAGGAAGGATCAGTTTTTCAATGGCTGAAATAGCATCTTGACGAACAGACTCTTGAGATTTGTTAGCATCGATGGAATAAATGCGCAAAGGCTCTGTCCTTGCCAAAGACTTGAAAACATCTTGCAGGGTGCGATGAAAAGCAAGAGCTTCAGATTCAATCCGATCGCCTTCTTCCCCCTTAGCCTGTTCTTTGTCTAGGTATCTGGATCGGCTAGAACATCGACGAGCAAGGCCAATCTCAGGGGAAACATTTAGAAATAACGTTAACTGGGGAATCACTTCGCCGCACACGAGACGGCAAAGCTTCTTTACATACTTGACCCCCAAGCCCCTAGCACCTCCCTGATAAGCAACCGTTGAATCATTAAAACGATCGCAAAGAACAATCTTTCCTTGCTTAAGAGCTGGAAGAATTTTTTCCTCAATATGTTGTGCACGAGCGGCTAAAAAAAGCAATAACTCTGCTTGATGCCCCATCGAAAGTGAGGAATCTTTTTCGAGGAGCCAATGCCGGATCCTTTCCCCTAAAGGGGTTCCTCCTGGCTCGCGTGTGACAACGACTTGATATCCATGGTGAGTCAAAAAATCGGCTAGTTGATGCAGAAGAGTGCTTTTCCCAGACCCTTCACCCCCCTCCAATGTAATCAAGCATCCCTTATTGTCTCGCATGCTCTTCCTTTTCCCTTTTTCTACTCCGTTCCTTTTGCGTCTGTTCCTGCCTCTCCTTGTGCCTCTACCACTGCTTCATTTCCCTGAAGTTTTTGGATGGCTACCAAATAATCCCCCTCTTTAAGGTTGGCTAACTTCACTCCTTGCGTCATCCGCCCCATGACTCGAAGATCCCGCATGGTAATGCGTACTGTCTGTCCCATGGCTGACATCATCACCATCCCATCTTCATCCGCAACAGATAGGGCTCCAACGACATTTCCATTTCGATCGCTCGTGATAATTGAACGAACGCCCACCCCTCCGCGGTTGGTTTGCCGGAAATCTTCGACTTGGGAACGCTTCCCAAACCCATTTTCACACACGACAAGAATCGATTCACCTCCACTTACAACTTCACACCCAACAATGCAGTCATTTTCTCCTCGTAAGGTCGCTCCCTTGACCCCACGAGCTGTTCGCCCCATAGAACGGACAGTGCTTTCATCAAAACGAACGGCCATTCCCTGGTGCGTGAAAAGCATCACCTGTTGTCCGGGCCTCACTAAACGGGCGGCAACAACCTCATCTCCATCATCAATCTCTAGGGCGAAGATTCCTTTCCGGCGAGGATGACTAAACTCTTCCAGCATTGTTTTTTTGACAACAGCAAATTTTGTGGCCATTAAAATCGCCGCCCTCTCTTCAAAAGAGGAGACCCGCAAAACGGTCGCAATCTTTTCTTCTTCCCTTAAATCTTCCAGCAAATTGATCAGAGGCTTCCCCTTTGATTTGCGACCTGTTTCTGGAATTTGCCAAACCTTGAGCCAATAACAACGTCCTAAATTGGTGAAAATGAGAAGATGATCATGCGCAGAAGCAACATAAAGACCTTTAAGAACATCTTCTTCCTTTTTCAACTGCATTCCAGTGATTCCCTGGCCCCCCCGTCGCTGTTCACGAAATGTTTTGAGTGGCATCCGCTTAATGTAATCATCCTGAGAGATCGTAATAATCGCTTGTTCATTGGGAATCAGATCTTCCATGTGCACTTCGGTCTCCGCAGCAATCATTCGGGTTCTGCGATCCGATCGATGATTTTTTTGAATCTCGGCAAGTTCTTCCTTAATGATCTCTTTGACCATCGCTTCATGGTCAAGAATCGCTTGATAGTGCTCAATTTTTTTGAGCAATTCGTCATACTCACCATGAAGTTTTTCCCGTTCCAAGCCTGTCAATTGATAAAGGCGCAAATCGAGAATCGCATTGGCTTGACGCTCGGTCAAGCGAAAGGAGCCCACTATTTGAACGCGTCCCTCATCGCGATGCTGGCTTCCGCGAATGAGCTTGATAAGCTCACTAAGGTGATCAATCGCTTTCAAATATCCCTCTAAAATATGGGCCCGCGCTTCTGCTCGATGCAGTTCAAAACGGGTGCGACGGCGCACAACATCGATTCGATGTTCAATCCAGGCGGTCATCATTTGCTTGATCGTCATTGTGCGAGGTAAGCCCTTATCCAAAGCAAGCATATTGCAACCAAAGGTGACTTGGAGATCGCTGAACTTAAGTAACTGGTTGATAATAATTTCTCCGATTTCCCCACGCTTAAGTTCGATGACAATCCGCATTCCCTCCTTATCCGATTCATCGCGCAAGTCGGCGATTCCCGTGAGGGTTTTGGCATTAATGAGCTCAGCAATTTGTTCAATCAAACGGGATTTATTGACATTATAAGGAATTTCATCGATAATAAGGCGGGATTTATTAGGGTAATCATCGATCTCTTCTTCCCGAATCAATCCGCGCAAAATGAGTTTCCCCCGCCCAGTATGATAGGCCTCTCGAATGCCACGATATCCGCAAATGATGCCCCCTGTGGGAAAATCGGGACCTGGCATCACCTTCATGATGTCATCCACGCTAGTCATTGGATTATCCAACAGAAGAAGAAGGGCATAAATAACCTCATTGAGGTTATGTGGAGGAATATTCGTCGCCATCCCAACTGCAATACCAGACGATCCATTGCAAATGAGATTCGGAAATTTTGCTGGAAAAACAATGGGTTCTTTTTTCGTCTCATCATAGTTGGGAATCATTTCGACAGTTTCTTTATCCAAGTCGTCCATCAATTGGACTGCAGCGGTGGTCAAGCGAGCTTCTGTATAGCGCATCGCAGCAGGAGGATCGCCATCCACAGATCCAAAGTTTCCTTGCCCATCGATGAGGCGATAGCGCATGGTCCATTCTTGAGCCATCCTCACCAATGTGGGATAAATGACCATTTCCCCATGAGGATGATAGTCACCCGATGTATCGCCCGAAATCTTTGCACATTTACGGTGCTTGCCGTGCGGGCTCAGATTTAATTGACGCATCGCATATAAAATCCTTCTCTGGGACGGTTTAAGACCGTCGCGAACGTCTGGAAGAGCCCTCGAAATGATCACGGACATGGAATAGCGTAAATAACTCTCCTTCATCTCATCTTCGACATTGCGTAGAATAACGACTTCATCTTTTGTATACGACATAGCGACCTGTGATTAGGGCGTGTTTTCGATCGTTAGACATCTAAATTTTTCACTGACAGCGCATGCTGTTCAATAAAGGCGCGACGGGGGGGGACATCTTCGCCCATCAACATCGTGAACATGCGATCAGCAGCAATCGCATCAGGAAGCGTCACCCTGATCAATGTTCGCTTCGCAGGATCCATGGTTGTTTCCCAAAGCTGGTCAGCGTTCATTTCTCCTAGACCCTTATAGCGCTGAATTTCAATTCCCTTCCGCCCATTGACGCGCAAAAAGTCAATTAACTCTTTCAACGTGTAGAAATCGGTCATTTTTCCCCCCTCTTCAAGCGCTTGAATTAAAGGACGGTCGGCGATGAAGTATTGATCTAAACAGAGGTCAAAAGGCTTGAACGCTCTTTTTAACATTTCTAGAAAATCTTTTTCGTAAAGCTCCGTAAAATGCATGCGGCCAGGCTTGAATATGCGCATCTCCTCTGTGATTTCCTCTTCAGGAATCGATGCAAGCGTTTGTTCATGCCGCAAACGTTGACTTTCCTCCTCCCCTTTGCGCAAGGCAACAAACTCATCTTCTGAATAAGCAAAACGGGGCCCCTGAGTTAAATTGACTTGAAAGCGAGGGAGATTTCCCTCGTCGTCATGAAGAGCTAAAAAGTCTCGAAACGGGATCCCTTTTCGCTCAACCCGAGCAATAAAGTTCTCAACGTCCAAAATAGCCTCCATTAATTGCTTCATCTCCTTAGGATTCAATAGCCGTTGCTGACTCACGAATCTCATTTGAATATCGCTCAATCCAAGCTCTAAAAGGTAGTCATCCATTTCACGCTCAGAGTGGATGTAGCGGCTCGTCCTTTTGCGCGTCACTCGATAAAGGGGAGGCTGTGCAATATAAATAAAATGATTTTCAACCAATGCCGGCATATGCCGGTAAAAGAAAGTCAGCAATAGGGTGCGAATATGGGAGCCATCGACATCGGCGTCGGTCATGATAATGATTTTATGGTAGCGCAACTTATCGAGGTTAAAGCTCTCCTTTCCAATGCCACAACCCAAGGCCGCGACCATGGTCCCGACTTCATGATTCTGTAGGATTTTTTCTAATCGAGCCTTTTCAACGTTCAAAATTTTTCCCCGAATCGGCAAGATCGCCTGAAATCGTCGATCACGTCCAGATTTTGCAGATCCTCCTGCGGAATCCCCTTCGACAATATAGATTTCGCATAATTCTGGATTTCTCTCTTGGCAATCAGTCAATTTTCCAGGAAGGCGACCGCTATCCAACGCTGATTTACGCGTGAGTTCGCGTGCCCTTCGCGCGGCTTCGCGCGCTTGAGCTGCGATGCTTGATTTGTCAAAAATCATTTTAGCAATCGGAGGATTTTCATTCAGAAAAACAGTCAATTGCTCTCCCGTAATCTGCTGAACGATCGATCCGACGTCGCTATTACCCAATCGCTGTTTTGTTTGTCCTTCAAACTGAGGGTTTGCCACCTTAGCAGAAATAACGGCGGTCAACCCTTCGCGAATGTCTTCCCCACTAATGGCAATTTTATCGTTTTTGAGGAAGTGATTGCTTTTGATATAATTGTTAAAGGCACGGGTTAAAGCAGTGGAAAATCCCGTTAAATGAGTTCCTCCTTGGGGAGTCGGAATATTATTGACATAGGAGTAAATGGTCTCATTATACCCACTATTCCATTGCATGGCGACCTCAAATTCGACCGGTGCATCAGATCCTTGGCGCGATCCCTGAAAGTAAACGGGCTTAGGAAAAAGGGGTTCTTTGTTTTCGTTTAAATAGGCAACAAATGAGCTTAGCCCGCCATCATAACAAAAGTTGACATCCTCTTTCTCTGTATGCTTCTCATCGCGAAAAAAGATATTAATGCCTCGATTCAAAAAAGCTAGCTCTCGAAAACGTTTCGCAAGAACGTCGTAATCAAACTCTGTCTCGGTCATCACTGTATCGTCAGGCCAGAAAGTGACCTTTGTTCCTCGCTTGGGAGTTTCTCCAATAACATGAACAGGATGGATAACTTTTCCCTGCTTAAACTCTATTTCATAGATCTTTCCATGCTTGAAAACCTGCACCACCATTTTTTTAGAAAGGGCATTGACGCATGAAACTCCTACCCCGTGAAGACCTCCTGAAACCTTATAAGTCTCTTTGTCAAATTTACCCCCCGCGTGAAGGATCGTCATGACCACTTCCAAAGCTGAAACCTCGCGCCCCTGTTTCAGAGACTCTTTTTCATGTCTTTCTACAGGAATTCCCCTCCCGTTGTCTTCAATGCTTATGGAACCGTCTTTCAGAAGAACAATGTCAATAATGGAACAATGACCTGCCATCGCTTCGTCAATACAGTTATCCATCACTTCGTAAACTAAGTGATGCAATCCTCTAACACCGGTATCACCAATATACATTCCAGGGCGTTCGCGAACGGCCTGGAGTCCCTCTAATACTGTGATAGAATTAGCATCATACTCTTTTGATCCAGTGGCCATGTTACCTGAATTCAACGCATCGCGAGACATTGATCACCTTAAAAAATGGATGTTATCTTTCCCGAACCAGAAAACACGCGAGATCTTCAACCTAGCGAATAAATCGCAAGTTGGACATTGAACCTAAACTTGCGAAAAGTTCCTCCCTAGCCTATCCGAAAAGAAATATTTTCAACACAAGGGAATCTTTCCCTTAGCAAATGACGAAGGCGTAAATTTTCCTGTTTGACTAAGCTGAGTAACGTAGAGTTTTTAACTCTGACAACCAAGAGGCCATCTGAAAAAGACACCGCCTGTGTCATTGCAGCAAGTTCGACGCCAATGAAAGTGGGCCACGCGGCTAAAATGAGATCAGAGCGCTGTTGGTAGGCTTTTAAAATCGTCGCAAGAACGTGAGGAATGACCTCTGTCATGCGACGACTTGTGACTCGAGTTTCATCACTCATAAAATTGACAGCGCGGAGACCCCCGCCTTCAGACCTGGGAGGAAGCGCCGCTCGTCTCTTAGAGATTATTTGTTTTTAACTAACTCACCTTACGCAAACAGAGCGACATTCGAAATGTCACTTTCTTTGCGTAAGGTGAGTTAACTGAGACAAAAAACGGACGGCTTAGGGGGGTCAACTTTTGATATTGAAGTTTTCTGTGTCTGGCCCCGCAACGCGTCAGCCATCGTCCGCTTGTGCCCTTATTTTTTTCTTGACCGAATAACAGTGTGGAGAAGGTCTCCTGTTTGAAAGCCATGGATTCTCTTTGATTCTCTTTTTTTGCTTCCCCGTCCTTTATGACCGGTTAAACGAAGAGAAAAACATGACCAGGACTCAACATCCTGGCCATCCTCGCTTTAGAGCAGGGGGTGCTAGAATACCATTCCCAAATCAAGCGAGACGGAGGCTGATTGCCACTTAATGTCGCGAAGGGGGATCGTGAGTTGGCAATCTGTTCTGACATTTCCACAACCGATTTCAGCGATTTTGGCACGATCGCGACCATGGTCAGCCCACCACCATTGAAATTCGCCTCTCAGCGCTAACGTCCAGCACTCGCAAAAATCATACTTGATACCGATATCGAAGACGTGGCCATAAGCTTTCTTTGCACGATGGTGGAATCCATCAAACAAGTCTGGGCGGAGATTCCAATGCGCTTTTGCACGGTAAACTGCCCAGTGAAATTCGTAATCACCAAATAATTCCCAATTCGTTTCGCACCCAGAACCAAAGCGATAATCGAAATCAAAGCCTACGAAAGGTCCATTCCAACGGGCATGATATTTACTATGGTTTGCACCATTAGAGCTCGAGTCGTAGCTGAAGTCTGAATACGAATCATAGTCAAAAGAGGGATAATAACCACTATAGGATCTTGCTCCTCCGATTTCTTCCCCAGGAAAGAGAAATTCATCATCCAGGTAAAAATTCTGTCTTAAATGATGATCTTCTATATGTTGCCCATGCCAGGAATACCCCACTAAGGGAGCCATGGCAAACGTGTCATCGCATAACTTAAATTGGTATCCGATGGCGATCTTGCCATCATACACATGTCCTTTCGTTTTTGACTTCGAATGAGCAAATTCTAATGCGTTGCCGGAAACGCCATCACTGAGATCACCGCTGCCGTCAAAAGTCACAAAATCCGAATCAGTATTCTTCCCACTGGTTATCCAACCGTAGTCGCCAGAAGCACGAAAGTAAATATTGTCGCAAGTGACGTACTTTCCTCTTGCGTCAATTTGCCAAATTCTCAAATCACGCCACTTTAACTCAGAACGGAGTTTCAGTGGCAAGCCACATTCGCATCCATCAGAGTAGCCTCCGTCAAAGTAGCCTCCGTCAGAGTAGCTACCTGAGTCAAAATGACTGGCTGTTTTCCATTCTAATTTATCCTGACGATAACCAACGCCTACTTCAAGTAATGAATCTGTTGCTTCAGGCCAAAAAGCAAAAGCAGCAGAAGAACTTAAAAGAGACGCCATAAGTGTCACAACAAACTTGCGCATATATGTCCTCTCTAAATGATTTAATGGTTCAGGGATCTTTCACACATAGTCTAACAACAAATTGCAGAATTAAGCAACACTAAAACGCGCGTTTACAATTGGCTTAGGCAACTGGAAGACGACATCTTCGTGAGTATAGACAACGTCTTCTACGTCACAAACGCCCAATTCTGCGAGGCGGTGAATGCACTTTTGAACAATTTCTTCAGGAGTAGAAGCTCCCGCCGTCAGCCCAACGACTTGTTTATCGAGAAGCCACTGAGGCTCAATCTCTCTTTCGTCATTGATCAAATAGGACTCAATTCCGCGTTTAGACGCGACTTCTCTTAAACGGTTTGAATTGGAACTCTGGGGATCACCCACAACCAATACCAAATCGGTTAAATCTGTAATTTCTCTTAAAGCCATCTGCCGGTTTGTCGTTGCATAGCAAATAGACGAACTCGGAAGGGTTTCAATGGTTGGATATTTGGCTATCAAAGCATCGGTCATCTCTTTGACATCATCCAAGCTTAGGGTTGTCTGCGTAATGTAAAACAATTTCTCCTCTTGAGAGAAGGGAAGCCGTTTGACATCTTCCAACGATTCAACAATCGTTGTGACATCTGGAGCTTCTCCGGCCGTCCCAATGATCTCGACATGGTGACGATGACCGATCAAAATAATCTGGTAGCCTTGAGCAGCAAAACGCTTCACAGCCGAATGGACACGGGTCACTAATCCGCATGTCGCGTCAATTTCAATGAGTTCACGACGGCGAGCTTCCTCTCGGACTTCGGGCGAAACTCCATGAGCCGAGTAAATCAATCTGGCGCCTACAGGGACATCTTTTAGATCCTCTATAAAAATCGCCCCTTTGTCTTTTAACTGTTGAACAACATGTCGATTATGGACGATCTCATGCTTGACGTATATCGGAGCACCCCATAGATCAAGCGCTTTCTCAACAGTTTCGATGGCCCGTTCCACCCCTGCGCAAAACCCGCGGGGCTTGGATAAAAGAAGCTTCATAGAATTGACGGCGCGAAAACCGGCGACTTCAGTCGCGGGAGGAAGCGCTAACCCTGTTGTTATGTTTTTTAGATTTTTTTTTGACAAAAATCACAAATTGACAGC
>Ga0116230_10004702_pt1 | contig 13386 bp, 8 predicted proteins | sample S1TSphfallax_3_FD_88678 | JGI IMG/M metagenome (GOLD analysis project Ga0116230, IMG submission 88678) | Host-associated microbial communities from peat moss isolated from Minnesota, USA - S1T2_Fd - Sphagnum fallax MG | ecosystem: Host-associated > Plants > Peat moss > Unclassified | place: USA...
CCGCGCCGCAAGGAGATGATCGGCATCGTCGACTGGCGGCTCGCGGAGTGCGAGCGCCTGGGAGTCGAGGTGCGCTACGACACGCTCGCCGACGTGAGCGACGTGCTCGCCGAAAACCCCGATGTGGTCATCGTGGCGACCGGTGGTCTGCCGCACATCGGGGTGCTCAAATCGGGCAACGAACTCGTGGTGTCGGCCTGGGACATCATCTCGGGTCACGTGAAGCCCGGACGCGAGGTCTTGGTGTTCGATGATGCGGGGGATCATGCGGCCCTGCAGGCGGGGGAGATCATCGCGGCATCGGGTGCGAAGCTCGAGATCATGACGCCCGACCGCAGCTTCGCGCCGGAAGTGATGGCGATGACGCTCGTGCCATACATGCGCACGTTACAGCGCGGCGACGTCAGGTTCACTGTGACGTTTCGCCTGCAGTCCGTGGCGAGGGAGGGCGAGCGCCTGCTCGCCGTGGTCGGGAGCGACTACGGTGGCGTGCACCAGGAGCGGCGCGTGGACCAGGTCGTGGTGAATCACGGCACACGGCCCTTGGATGCGCTGTACTTCGACTTGAAGCCGCTGTCGCGAAACCTGGGCGCCGTCGACCACGATCAACTCCTCGCCGGCATCCCGCAGTCGGTTCTGAGCAATGCGGACGGCGCATTCCAGCTGTTTCGCATTGGTGATGCGGTATCCGCACGGAACACGCACGCGGCGATCTATGACGCGCTGCGGCTGGTCAAAGATCTTTGATTCTCAGGAGGCCGCTGACCGTGGATCGGCCGGCAGGGCCAGCGCGACGAGCAGGTTGATCGCGAGCAGCGCCAGGGTGAGCGCCGTCGCGATGTGCCAGGAGGTCCACTGCATCACCCCGGTGAACATCCAAACCAGCGTCACCGAACCCACGCTATTGATCGCCCAAAATGCGCTCAGCGCGGCACCCGCGCGGTCGGCGCCGGCGGCGTGCTCCAGCACCGTGTAACAGACCGGCACGTTGCCCATCCAAAAGATGCCGAGCGCGACGGCGATCAGATTGCCGACAAGAAGGCTCGGCGCCACGAAGAGCGGGTAGGTGAGGAGCAGGATGCCGAGCGAACAGACGACGAGAGCCGTTTTCGCGCTTTTCGTCCAGGTTTGCAGCAACGGCATCAGAAAGCTGCCGATGATGCCTCCCAGGATGAAGAGGCCGTTGGCAAGACCCGCTTGCTCGGGCGTATACCCCCGCAGTGACCAAACCGGCTCGAGGGCCGTGGCCACTGCGCTGAACAGGCCGCCGGTGAGATAGCTGATGACGAAGAGCATCAGCAGGGGGCGGTTGTAGGCGAGCGCCTTTCGGGAGCCTGTCACCTTGTCGCTGCGCGTGGGCGGCCGACGTTGGCGCAGCAGGGGAAAACCCAGGAGGAAGAGGCCGACCGACGCCATCGCGGTGATGGTCATGGTGCCGGAGAAGCCGTGACGTTCGACCAGGACCGGAGTGAGGATCATGGACGACCCCAGCCCGAGATACAGGCCGATCACGCAGAGGCCCGAGATCAACGCGGCGCCCCTTCCCTCGAACCAGTCGGCGACATAGGAGGATGCCGCTCCCGCAATGAACGAGAACGCGGCACCGATGCCGCCTTGTGCGACCGCGAGCAGCCAGAAAGGTCCCGGGACCATGCGCAATAGGGAGAAGAAAGCACACAGTCCAAGGCCGAACAAGGTCGCGAACCGATGGCCGCGCCGATCGATCATCCGGCCGGCCGTCGCGGCCGACAGCACCGTGCCCACCGAAAACAGGATGATCGGGAGACTCGCGACAGACTCCGTGACCTCATACTTGTCCTCGACCAGCGTCATGATCGGCGGAAAATTGCTCCACAGAAATTCAGGCAGCATGCTCGCCAGGAAAAACGCCACGAAGGTGCCGAGACGGCGGCCTTGGTTCAAGTGAAATCGCGCGGAATACGCGTGGTCCAGCTGCGCGAGAAAAGACGCTCGTCGCCCTCGAATGCCTCGACGTCGGCCTCGACGACATAGTGATGCGCGGTGCAGCCGATGGCCGAGCGGGTACGCACCGTGGTGTCCCAGCCGCGCGCGTTGCGATGGATGAGCTCGTACTCGGCCTCGGCGCGCGCGCTCGTGGGATCGGCGGGATGCATGCGATAGCGGAGAGTCTTGCGAAAACCCGTCTCGACCCCGATCGCGTCGATTCGCGACATACCGTCGTCGCGCAGGACTTCGATGCGCTCGACTCCGCTGGCGATGTCAGCAGTGAGCGTGCGGTGAACGGCTCCCGGACTCAACGAGCAGCGTGTCAGGGGGGCATCCGGCGCCGGCGCGAATGCGACTGGGAGGGTCGGTGCAGTCGGCACGCGGATCGGTAAACTCAACGAACCCGACCCCGGCGTCATCGTGAGCCGCGCGGCTGCGGGCGCGGGCCAGACGATCGGCCAATACGCCGTCGAGAGCGCGACACGCACGGTGTGTCCCACTTCGAAGCGGTGACCCGCGTCGTTGAGCGTGAGGGTGATGCGATAGACGCTCCCCGGCTCCAGCTCCCGCGGATGTTCATGGCCGTCGCGATGCGTGAGGTTGAGCACGCCGTAGGTCACGCGCGCCACCTGGCCGTCGATGCCCACATCGCTCAAGCGCGCGATGACCTGCAGGTGGGGCTGATCGGCCGCGACGGCGAGCTCGAGCACCGCGGCGCCCAGCATCTCCAATGGCTCGACCAGCAACGGGCTGTCGAACACCCAGGAATAGGCATCGTCGCGCCGCTGGTCCAGCGGCAGCTCGGGTCCGATGCCGCCGAGCGAATAGGGACACCACTCACCGCCCGCGGATCCAGTCGTCTCGGGCGAGCCGACGGAGAGCGGCGGCCCCGCCTGCGCCACGGCGTCGAGCGTGCCGTCGTTCAAATACCAGCGCAGCATCGCGACGTGCGGGCTCGGCCACTGCGGCTCGCCGACCCAGCGTCCGGGGCGCGCATCCAGGTGGGCGGCCGGCGGGATCCAATGCTGCAAGTAAGCACGCAGCGTCGGCTCCTGCATGATGCCGGTGTCGATGCCCTTCAGCCAGTGATCCCACCAGCGCCTGGATTCGGCGAGGAAGTCGATCGTCGGGCCGGGCACGCCGAGCTGCGGGTACTTATGCCCCCACGGGCCGACAATCCCGAGTCGCGGGACCTTCAGGTCGCGCAGCAGCCGGAAGATGGCATTGCTGTACCCGTCGGACCATCCACCGACCGCCATGACGGGACAGGCGATGGCGGTGATGTCCTCGCAGACCGACCCGTGTTTCCAAAACCCGTCGCGCCGCTGATGCTCGAGCCAGGTATGCACGAAGGGCTTCAGTGCCTCGAGGCGTTCTTGCCACTGCCGTCGCCAGCCGTCGCCGACCACGTCGGGGTCCGGCGCGCGTGCCATGAGGGAGAAAAACGTCGACCCCCACTCGAGATTCCCGGTGAGATGCGCGCCGCCCATGTAATGCATGTCGTCGGCATAGCGATCGTCCGTCGAGCAGACGGTAATGATGGCGCGCAGCGCCCGCGGGCGCAGCGCCGCGACCTGCAAGGCGTTGAAACCGCCCCACGAGATGCCCACCATGCCGACGGCGCCGCTGCACCAGGGCTGGGCGGCGAGCCACTCGATCGCCTCGACGGCGTCCTGCTGCTCGAGCGCGAGGTACTCATCGTCGAGCACGCCCTCCGAATCGCCGGACCCGCGAATGTCGAGCCGGATACCGGCATAGCCGTGCATCGCGAGGTACGTATAGGTGTGATCATCCCGCTCGCGTGCGCCGTCGCGCCGGCGATAGGGAACGTACTCGAGGATCGCGGGTACGGGTGCTTCATGGGCCGACCGGGGGATCCACATCCGCGCCGCGAGGCGAATGCCATCCGACATCGGAATCCACACGGTCTCGAGCTCCTCGACGGCGGGGGTGTTCATCCGGCCTTCAGACCAAACCGTTCTGCCGGAGTCGCGCCGGCGCGATCGAGGTCGACCATAGCGCCGATGGTGCCCGCCGGCAGCGGCGGCGGATAGTTCCGAGAGTGCAGGATCGACACGGCGCGTCCCCGGTGGCTTGCACGAGCTGATATCGCGAAATGTACATGGATGTCAAGGACGGCCGCCGTCCGGCGCCGAGCGCGCACGCTGATCCTGTAAGATCCGCTGCATGAGCAATGACAGCGCGGGCAACGGCGAAGCAGGCTGGCGCGGATCGTCGCAGGCATGGCTCGATGCCGCCCACGAGCTCATGGTGGAGTCCGGCGTCGATGCGATCCGCATCGTGCCGCTGGCGAAGCGGCTGAAGCTCTCACGGACGAGTTTCTACTGGTTCTTCAAGGACCGTGACGCCCTGCTGGCGGCGCTTCTGGAACGCTGGCGCACCAAGAATACGGAAAGCCTCGTCAGGCAGTGCGAGGCCTATGCGGAAAGCATCACCGAGGCCATTTTCAACGTCTTCGACTGCTGGCTCGACGCCAGACTCTTCGATTCGGGCCTCGAGTTTGCGATCCGCAGCTGGGCGCAGCAGTCCCCCCGCGTCGCCAGCGCGATCCGGATCGCGGATGCCACGCGGATCGATGCGCTCACGGCCATGTTCATGCGCTTCGAGTTCGATGGCCTCGCCGCCAGCGTGCGTGCCCATACCGTCTATCTCACGCAGATTGGATACATTTCCCTGAAGACCCACGAGGACATCGCGATGCGCATGTTGCGCATCCCGAACTACGTGCAGATCTTCACCGGGCGCGCCGCGCAGCCACGCGAGATCGAGCGCTTCCAGGCCCGTCATCACTTCGACCCCGACTCCCCGCCGTCGACACCCGGCAAGAAATCGCGCGGCAAAAAGACACGGGCAGCATCCGCCTAGCACCTTGCACCGTTCACGGGCGTTTGCACGCATCTGTGATCTTTTTCTGTGCATGTGTACGATCGCGTCGAGAGATGTGACAGTGCTGTACAGTTCGTATTAGTATCCCGACCCGGGGGCGCCGACGTCATCATCATCGCGCTGCGTCGCGCGCGGATGGGTTTCGCCGGACGGCGGCACGACCAAGTCTTTTTGCAGGGGATTCGCATGCGCAAGAACCGATCCGGGAGCGTGTTCGCTCATACCCGTCATCTGAAAACCACGCTGGCGTCGGCCGTGCTGTGCGCACTCTACGGGCCGCAGGCGGCGCGTGCCGAGGATCCGAACGACACGAGCGCGGCGCTGGCGCCCATCACCGTCACGGCCACCCGGCGCGAGGAAACGCTCGAGTCCGTGCCCTACAGTCTGTCGGTCGTGAGCATGGAGCAGCTGAACCAGAGCGGCGTCACCGATATCATGTCGTTGTCGAGCACCGTGCCCGGGCTGTCGACCTATGACACCGGCGCGCGCAACGCGGCGGCGGTTTCCCCCATCATCCGCGGCATCAACGCCACGGCCGAGCCGCAGCGCGGCTTTCGGGTGTTCGAGCAAAATCCGGTCGGCACCTACATCGGCAACTCACCGGTGGATGGCTACTTCCAGCTCGATGACTTGAAGCAGGTCGAGGTGCTGCGCGGGCCGCAGGGCACTCTGTACGGCGCCGGCGCGCTGGGCGGCGCCTTGCGCCTCATTCCGAATGCGCCGGACCCGGGCGCATTCGCCGCATCCGTCGAAGCGGGCGGCGACCGCGTGGACCACTCGAGCGGCACCGGCTACGACCTCAAGGGCATGGTCAACATCCCCCTCAGCGAAACGCTCGCCGTGCGAGCCTCGGCCAAGTACCAGTACGATCCGGGTTGGATCAACGTGTACGGCCTCCTGCGACGCTCGAATGATGGTCCGTCCGGAATACCGGTCCTCGCCGATCCCGCCAACCCCACCGGCAGCTCCGGCATCGTGTCGGGGCAGGACGATTGGAACTGGGACAAGACGTTCACCGGTCGCGTGGCCGCTCTCTGGAAGCCGACCGAGGACTTCAGTGCCACCCTCGCGCTGCTGCACTCGGGCGTTCAGGGGAACGGCGGACCCACGGTCAACATGAGCTGGCCGGGCGGCGCGTCGCCGATCGATCCGAACGAGACCCTGCCAGCCGGGGGCAAATACCAGGAGTTCTCGCAGATCAACCAGCCGTACTCGCGCTACACCAACCTCACGAGTCTCGACCTGAGCTACGACGCGGGCTTCGCGACCCTGTCCTCGACCAGTTCCTATTACACCACCACCGGCACCACCCAGGAAGATGACAGCTACGCCCTGGCAGGCTACTACGATGAGGCCGCGCTGCCGTACTACGCGGGCACGCCCACGAACCCGCGCTTCGTCTACGACTATCTCTTCCGCGACCGGCAGCACACGTTCACCGAGGAGCTGCGCCTGGTCTCGGATACCAAGAAAGACAACCTTTTCGATTACGTGGTCGGTGCATTCTACGAGGACCAGACGAGCCAGGGCTCGTGGACCATTTACGATCCGGGCTCGCCGGAGTACGCGGCGCAGCTCGGCCAGACGATCCTGGCCACCCCCGGCGACATCGTGTTCCAGCAGATCGACACGCAGAAATTCACCGACAAGTCGATCTTCGGCGAACTCACCTATCATTTCGTGGAGCATGGGCAGATCACCGGCGGCGTGCGCTACTTCAAGCAGGACTTCGAGGACGCGCAGTCGTACGTCGATTACACGTTCCCCGTCGACATTCCTGCGACGCCGCACACGGCGCCGGCGTCGAAGGCGGTGGGCAAGGTCAATCCCTCGTACGAATACGCCCCGCATCAGTACGCCTATGTGCTGTGGTCGCAGGGATTCAGGCGCGGTGGCGCGAACTCCGTGCCGCTCGCGGGCATCTTTCGCGAAAGCCCGCTGCTCGCGAACTACAAGCCGGACGAGACCAACAACTACGAGGGGGGCCTCAAGGGCCGCTTCGACAACGGCGTGAGCTACACCGTCGACTACTTCTTCATCGACTGGAAGAATCCGCAGATCTCCTCGAGTCTCCCCTCGGGCAACCTCGCGGTGTACAACGCGAACAGCGCCGTGTCGAAGGGCTTCGAACTCGAATCGACCGGTCCCGCCGGGCTCACCGGGTTGAGCTACGCCGTGGGCCTCGCCTTCGTCGATGCGAGGTTGAGCAGCAACTTCTCGCTGCCCGCCAATAACGGCGAGAGCACGGGCACGGTCGTGGCCGGTGAACTGCACGGCAGCGACGGCCAGCAGCTGCCGGGCAGCCCGCGGACCAGCGTGAATGCCGGCCTCAACTACACCACGCCCGTGATCGGCGGCTACGGCCTGACCCTCTCCGCGAATGGTGTCTATCGCAGCAAGCAGACGATGTCGCTCTCCCCCGTGCTCGGTTCCGCCACGATCCAGGAGTCCTCCTCGTACGAGGTCATGAATCTCTCGGCCGTGCTGAAACACGATCACGTGCACTACACCGCCTATGTCACGAACCTATTCAACAAGCAGGAGATCCTCATTCCCCCGGCATCCGCGGCACCCGGTCAAAACTTCTTCGACCTGGCCGACGATGCCCTGGTCAATCCGCCGCGGGTCGTCGGCCTGCGCGTCGGGTACACGTTCTGAAGCGGGGCACGGCAGGCACCCGCCGCATCGCGCTGCGGATCGGGGCAATCGCCGGGTCGGCGATCGTGATGACCGCCGTTCGCGGGGCCGAGACCGTGCCGCTCGAGCAGTCCGTGACGCCGGCCACCTGCGAATCGCCGGCGTATCACCAACTCGACTTCTGGGTCGGCGATTGGAAGGTGTACGACGGTGAGGATCTCGTCGCCATCGACCGGGTGCAGAAGCACACCGAGGGCTGCATCATCCAGCAGAACCTCACCTTCCTCACCGACATGTACCGGCGCCCCGGGGTGCCATATCGTCTGGCCGGCATCAGCATCAACCGCTTCGACGGCGAGCGCTGGGTGCAGATGTGGGCGGACAACCAATGGGGCACCATCCTGATGGCCGGCACGCTCGGTGCGGATCGCTCGCTGGTGTTCACCAGTGTCGTACCCTCGCGCGGCCGCGACATCAAGGATACGTGGGAACGGCGGCCCGACGGCTCGCTGCGCAACCTCCACTACGTCGCGCCGGCCGGCAGCGGCCAGTGGAAAAAGTACGGCGACCTCATCTACCGCCGGAATCACTGACTCGTAGGAAGGGGCATCCGATGACGGTCGCAGTCACCGAGCATCTGTGGATCACGCTGGCGGACGGCTGCCGTCTGGGCGCCCGCCTTTGGCTGCCGGACGACGCCGCACGCGCCGCGGTCCCGGCGATCCTCGAATATATTCCGTATCGCAAGCGTGACGGCACCCGCGGCCGCGACGAGCCCATGCACGGCTATTATGCCGCGCAGGGCTATGCAGCGATTCGCGTCGACATGCGCGGCTCGGGCGAATCTGACGGGCATCTGGCCGACGAGTACCTGAAGCAGGAGCAGGACGACGCGCTCGAAGTCATCGAGTGGATCGCGCGCCAGCCGTGGTGCAACGGCGCGGTCGGCTTGCAGGGCAAGTCCTGGGGGGGCTTCAACGCACTGCAGATCGCCGCCCGGCGACCGCCGGCCTTGAAGGCCATCATCACGACCTTCTCGACCGACAACCGCTACACCGACGACATCCACTACATGGGAGGATGCCTCCTCAACGACAATCTGTGGTGGGGCAGCATCATGCTGGCCTACCAGGCGCGTCCCCTCGACCCGGAGATCCGGGGTCCGGACGCGCAGGCGCGCTGGGTCGAACGCCTCGAGGCCATGCCCTTCTGGCCGGCGCTGTGGCTCGAGCATCAGCGCTATGATGACTACTGGAAACACGGTTCGGTGTGTGAGGACTTCGCCGCCATCACCTGTCCGGTGTTCGTCATCGGCGGATGGGCGGATGCCTATACCAACGCGGTGCCGCGCCTCCTCGAGGGGCTGAAGGTGCCGCGGCTCGGCATCATCGGTCCGTGGGGCCATCTCTATCCCCAGGACGGTGTCCCGGGGCCCGCGATGGGTTTTTTGCAGGAGGCGACGCGCTGGTGGGATCAATGGCTCAAGGGTCGTGACACCGGGATCATGCAGGAGCCCATGCTGCGTGCCTATGTTCAAGAGCCCGTGCCGCCGGCGGGCACCCGACTGCACATGCCGGGTGCCTGGGTCGGGGAGGCGGTGTATCCCACGGCGAACATCCAGCCGCTCGAGCTGCATCTGCGAGCTGATCGGAGCCTCGGCGTGGCGGGCGCAGCCGCCACGTACTCGATCCGCTCGCCGCTCAGTCACGGCAAGGCGGCGGGTGAATGGATGGGCGCGGGCTGCCCGGGCGAGCACCCCACGGATCAACGACTGGACGACGGCGGCGCACTCGTCTTTGACACGGCCATGCTCGAGCACGAGATCGTCGTGTTGGGCGCGCCGCGCGTGACGCTGCGCGTCGCGGCGGACTCGCCGGTCGCACAGCTGGCCTTGAGGCTCTCGGACGTCCTGCCGGATGGTCGCGTCACGCGCGTGAGCTACCAGGTGCTGAACCTCACGCATCGGGAGGGTCACGAGCACCCGCAGGCGCTCGAGCCGGGCACCGCCTACGACGTCACCGTGGTCATGAATGCCTGCGGCCATCGCTTCCTGCCCGGCCACCGCATCCGGCTCTCGATCGCGAGCGCTTACTGGCCGCATGTCTGGCCGGCCCCCTACGCGGCGACGCTCACGATTCAAACGGCCGGCAGTCGCCTGGAATTACCGGTGCGCCACGCCCAAGGTCCGGTGGTCACCCTGCCGCCACCCGCCCACGGTCCGCGCACGCCGATCACGCCGCTCGATCCCGGGTCGGTCAGTCGCCATACCGTCCAGGATCACGTGAGCGGAGAGACCACCTACGTCACCGACGCCGTCGGCGGCGTGTTCGGCGAAGGGGTGCTGCGCTTCGACGACATCGGCACCGAGGTGTCGCAAAGCATCAAGCGGGTGTTGACCATCCAGGACGACGATCCGCTGTCCGCGCGGTACGTGCTGACGCAGTCGTACTCGCTGGGCCGCGAGGGTTGGCGCAGCCGCATCGAGACGCGCGCTGCCATGTCGAGTGATCGGCAGCATTTCTTCGTCGAGGGTGAGTTGAAGGCGTTTCTCAACGACGAACAGATCGCGGAGCGGCGTTGGAGCGACACGTTCAAGCGAGATCTGATCTGACGTCGAGCCGCCTCGCGACGGGGCCGCTGGGTCAACCGCGCGGCCTCGCCACGCTGTTCCTCACGGAGATGTGGGAGCGGTTCTCGTATTACGGGATGCGCGCGATCCTCGTGCTCTACCTGGTCACGGCCGTGCGCGAGGGCGGTTTCGGTTTCGGCGACCGGACCGCCAGCGCGGTCTACGGTCTGTACATCGCGGCCACCTACGTGTTCGCCCTGGGCGGAGGATGGATCGCGGATCGGCTGCTGGGAGCGCAGCGCGCGATCCTGTGGGGCGCGGTGCTCATCACCGCCGGCAACGCACTCCTGCTCGCGGGTCCGGGCGATATCTTCTTTGTCGGACTTTTCGTGATCGTGCTCGGGGTGGGACTGCTCAAGCCCAATATCAGCGTGCTGGTCGGCGCCCTGTACCCCGAGGGTGGCGCACGGCGCGATGCCGGTTTCTCCATCTTCTACCTCGGCATCAGCGTGGGCGCGCTGCTCGGCTCGTTGCTGGTGCCGTTGATCGCCGCGGGCTTCGGCTGGCGCAACGCCTTCGCGCTGCCGGTGCTCGGCATGATCCTGGGGCTGTTGCAGTTCCTCCTGACGCGCCGGTGGCTCGCGCCGGAACGGTCCCGCCCGACACGGGTTGGATTGCGCGCATGGCTGCCCGTGCTCCTGTTCGCGGTCGTGGTGTTCGTGACCGCGTCGCTCCTCGTCACGCAGCAGCTGAAGGTGGACCCGATCCGCGTCGCGGCCGCGGCCTCCTGGGTGATCGCGCTGTGTGCCGTCGCCTATTTTTTGTACCTCATTTTTTTCGCGGGGCTCGACGGGGCGGAGCGCGGACGGGTGGTGGTGATGGCGGTCCTGTTCGTGGCCTATGCCGCGTTCTACGCCGGCTTCGAGCAGGGCGGCGCGTCGATGAATCTGTTCGCCGAGCGCTACACCGATCGCCACATCCTGGGCTGGATCATGCCCGCGGGCGTGCTGCAGGGGACCACGGCGCTCGTGACCATTCTGTTTGCGCCGGTCTTTGCGGCGCTGTGGCTCGCGCTCGGCCGGCGCGGACGCGACCCGTCGCCCCCGCTCAAATTCGCGGCCGGGCTGGCGTTGCTCGGGCTCGGCACCCTGGTGATGGTGTTCGCCTCGCGGCGGGTCGTGGCGGGTTCGACGGTGGCGCCGGCGTGGCTGCTCGCGACGTATGTCCTGCAGGAATGGGGCGATCTGTGCCTGTCGCCGGTCGGGCTGTCGACGATGACGAAACTGGCGCCGGCGCGTTTCGTGGGACAAGTCATGGGCCTGTGGTTCCTGGCCATCGCGCTCGGCAACAACCTGGCCGGTCAACTGTCGGGGGAATACGATGCGACGAACTTGGGAACTCTGCCTCACCTGTTCACGCAGATCGCCGTCTGGTCCTTTGCCTGCGCCACCCTCATGCTGATCCTGGCGCCGATCATGAAGCGCTTGATGGGCCCGGTGCGATGAGCGCTCAGACGTCCGCGGGCACGGCGATCCCGCGCGCGCGCAGCGCGGCGATCAGCGGTGCGAGGTGGTGCCGGTAATGCTGCCAGCGTCCGGACGAAGTCCCATAGATGGGCCGACGCACCTGCGCGGCACTTGCGGTCAAACTCACCGCTGCGTTGTCCTCGATGTGGATCGCGCGGTCCCGCCATTCGATGCCGCAATGGGCCGCGAGTGCCGCACCGACCGCGGCCGGATCCCGGACGAGTTCCTCGTAGCGCACCTCGTACAGTCCCGCGCCGAGCGTGCGGCGCCAATGGTCCATGAGCCGCGCGTACGCGGCGTAGTAACGCGCGAGATCGTCGAAACCGTAGCTGAAGGGGTACGCCGCCCCGAAGAGCGTGCGATACATCGCGAAGCAGCTGTCGAGCGGTGCGCGCTCGACGAGGATCAGCCTCGCGCCGGGCAGGGCGCGCCGGATGGCTCCCGCATACAGGTAGTTGAGCGGCATCTTTTCGACGACGTACCCCGCTCCTGCCCGCGCGGCGAGCCGCGCGTAGTGTCTCCCGGTCAGCGCCGGGTCCGCGGCCGCGGCACGCTCGAACACGTCGGCGCCAGTGGGTGGCGCCGCGTTCAACAAGGCACGCGAGAAGTTCTCGGTCTCGCCATTCGAGACCACAGCGGGCAGGCCCGTGAGAATCCGCTCGAGCAGCGTGGTTCCCGACCGCGGCAGCCCGATGATGAAAATGAAGCGTGCGTATTCCCCGGGCGCCGCGGCGGGGGGCTCGGGAGCCGCTGGAAATACGCGTGCGATTTGTTCGAGCTTGCGTTCGTCGACCGCAACGTCATACGCCAGATGCGCCCGCCTCGCCGCTGCGGCGTGCGCGAACCAGCGGAAGGCCTCGTCATAGCGCCCGACATCGTCGAGTTCCTTGGCGACGGCGTAGCCCAGGAACATCTGCGCCCGGTAATCGCCGGGTCGGGCATGCAGCTGGCGCTCGAGCTCCGCGATGTGATTGCTGTCGGGGGTCTGCACGCGCAGCTCGGAGCGCAGCAGGTAGCTCGGGTACTGGGTGGCGTCCAGGTCGATGGCGCGCGTGCAGGCATCCGCCGCCTGCTCGAGCCGACCGAAACTGCGTTCGGACGTGGCGAGGTTGTACCAGAGCCGTGGATCGGCGGGCGTGCGTTCGACGGCGCGGCGGTACAGCGCGTTGGCGCGATCGTGCCGGCCCATCTGCATCGACACGAAGGCGAGGCCGTCATAGGCGTCCCCGCTGCCCTGCGACAATTCCAGCGCCGTGACGACCGCCCGTTCCGCCGCCGCGAGGTCTCCCTGTTTCAACAGAATCAGCGCCAGCAACCCGTGCGCCGGCACGCAGCCGTGCGCACCGACCAGGGCCTCGCGCGCCTTGTGTTCCGCCTCCCCCAGCTTTCCGGCGCGCAGGAGTTCGAGTGCTTCGACGTCGGCTCGGTAGGATGCGGTCATGCAGATCGCTCATGGAACGGATGGACGCCAAATGATAGATGATCGACGCGCCGCGGGCGTGCTACTCGCCCTCGTGGCCGGCGCTGCGTGGCTGCCGGCGGCGGCGGCCGTGACCGCTGCCGACTACGCCCGCGCCGAAAGCTTTTTACCGGCGCGGGCCGATGCATTGGTGCTGCACACGGTCGAGTCACCCACCTGGTTCGGGAAAGACACGCTCTGGTACCGGACCGACTCGAGCCAGGGCACGGAATTCTTGCGCGTGGATCCCGCGCATCGCACTCGCGAGCCTGCGTTCGACCAGGCGGCCATCGCAGGCGCGCTGGCGCAGGCGGCGAACC
>Ga0116230_10004703_pt1 | contig 13386 bp, 7 predicted proteins | sample S1TSphfallax_3_FD_88678 | JGI IMG/M metagenome (GOLD analysis project Ga0116230, IMG submission 88678) | Host-associated microbial communities from peat moss isolated from Minnesota, USA - S1T2_Fd - Sphagnum fallax MG | ecosystem: Host-associated > Plants > Peat moss > Unclassified | place: USA...
GCATAGGTGTGAAAGATTACTCGAGATTCAAAGATTTTTAATGTATAGCCACAAAGCAACTGTCACATTAACTAGGAATTGTCATTTGACATCAAGTGAAACCTTCATTTGACATCAAATGTTCTAATTAACAATGTTTTGCCCAAAATCATTTACTTAACATAATTTTAAATGTAATTTTTGTATTATTTTCAAAATTTTCTTGTTTTACATTAGCAAAATAGTTTTAAATGTTGTTAAGAACTTCCAATGTATAATTATCACTCCAAGGATTGGGATTTTACTTACTTCATCATTTGTATGAATACATTTTTCTTCTAGCATTACATATAGTGGAGCTTGGAAATAGGATTGATGTAGAGGTATTTTTAAATGTGAATTTCCAGTTAATACATTGTCTGTATAATTGAAAGGTAGAGTTTATGAAAAGAAATAAATGGCTACTAATTGCATAATGGCAATTCAAACCAACAATACTTGAAATAGGAAATGTTCCAAAAAAAGTCTCAAAAAATGAACTCAAAGTTCACAATAACACTTTATGAATGTTCAAAATATCCCACCAAATGGAAACTACATCACTGTCACCCCTTTTTGTGTGCCAATTCTTGCCCAGTTGCAAACAAATATTGGAAATTTTCTCTCACAAATTTAATGAAGTTTTTAGAAGCAAAATCACCAGAAATCAAATTTTTATATCAATAAAATTGCCAGATTTCTAATACATTGTTCAAGTAGGTAGCCAACAAAATAAGGATGTTAAAAAAAATTCCGTCCATAATTTTTCATAGCTAAATTTGGCAAATCAGCTCATTGAAGATCAGAACCTTAGCTATACCACAAAATTGGAAACAAAAAACATAATCATTGTGTAGTACCTCCCTTCTAACACCAAGCCGAATAAAAGTGTAAATTACAAGAACCAGGCCATAATATTTGCATTTTTTATTTAGTTTGGAAAATTATAATTAAAATTCAGGTCGCACTATTGTAATTTCTTCATATATAGCAACTTATATTCCATCAAGCACTACTATTGCAACTAAGCAAAAACTATAGAAGAAGGAAATGAAATGGAATAGTTAACTAGGTAATTATTTATAACGGATCTTTTAAATAAATACAATCTAAAGTCATTTGCCTCTTCTTACTTACTTTTAAAATGTTAAAATCTGACCTAATAAGCTAATATTAAATTACTAAATGCTTATTTCTAAAGTATCAAATTGTAACGTTTTAAGCTAGTTCTAAACTACATAAAGAAGTAGTAAACAAATTCCAAGTGTATATGAAGGGCTCCTTCTTCTCATTGAAGTTTTTTCCTTCAAAAGACACCTCACTTATACTTAAGGTGTCTCCTCTCTTGTAAAATTCAATCACAACTATCCGTTCCAAATGTTGAATTCTACCAAATTTTTAGGTTGGGTGAGGACCTCAAATTGGGTGATTTTGGGCATTTGGTCTACCGCACTATTGCCCATGCCAAGCCTTCATTCCCATAATGATCTTGTTCTTGGTCATTACCCTACACTAAACGTTTATTATAAGTGTGCTTATTCAAATCACCTTTCCCCATGCCTCACTATATGTGTTTACTTCTAGTCCTTGCCTAAGGCTTGGAAGGCCTCTTTTTTTATAAAGCAAAATATTACTAAAAAGAAAAATTAAAATCTTAAAATGCAGTGACTTTTGAGGGTTTCAATCACCATAAATGAGGGGAAAAAAGGGTAAAACTCAGTAGATTTTATTATTTGGTTTTCCAGTATGTAGCCAAAAATAGAACAAGATTATTAATTTTTTGTTTTTTATATTTGATTTATATCCAAATTTGGCTAAATCTTCCTAGGGATGATCATGATGTTGGCTGCATAAAAAATTCTTTAAAAGCCAATTGGATCCCGTCACTCTTTAAGAGACATTAAGGTATAAATGGCAAAAATAGCCATTGGATGTCACCTAACACATCTTTGTTATTGAAGTTCCCCATGGTAAGACAAAGAATTAGGATTTGGTGTTCATTGTAATATTCTTCTAATATTTCTTGGCCTTCACAACATTATGGTTCTACAACAACCTAGCACAAGGTAATGCTAAGCAACTTTGTGTCCTTTGTACTGGTGCCTACAATGAAGGTCATTCCTACTTGTTTGTTAGCAATCTCTCGAAAGGGAACAAGGGAGGGAACAAGTTTGCTTCTATGAAGGATATCAAATATGTGCATCACCTATATCCTTTTGTTCTCTTTTTGACATAACAAAACATGGAGCAAGTTGTGATATGTTTTTGTGTTCTTTGTTCTTTAGAACCTAGTAGTCTTTATTTGAACCCCCAAGGTTGATGCAAGCATTTCATTATATATTTAACATTTTGGTTGCAAGGTTTAGCATTATTTGCTTACTTTGTGTTGTATTAAATCTTAATTTGTGTTTGTAACTTGTGTTGGTGATAGATATGTGTGTATTGTGTGTAAGGAAGGTTGATGGGTTTTTCCTCATGGTTAGGTCATGTAGATAATTAAACAATAGTTATTTGGTAGTGTGGACATTGGGAAGTGTTAAAGTAAAGTTGATTAGTTGTTGTTTTGCAATCTTAGGCCAATGACAACAAAATATTGCTTATGTTAAGTAGATTGTTCTTGAAATATTATTTCACAACCTTTGAAAGTATGATCTTTGGAACTATGGTATAGGTTTTATGACATGCCCCTTGGTTTATTTGACTTCATCTCTCTTTCACACACATAAAACATGGGTTACAACCCTTTTGATTAAAGAGTTGTGTGTCCACTTTGGAGAGGTAGAAGGATTTGGGCAACAATTGTTAAAGTGACACACCTTACAATTGATGTTAAATCTTACCTAGATCTAAAATCTTTGAGATCTATGGTTTTGTATGTTTTCTAAATTATTCTTGATCCTTCAAAATTAATCCTAATTTTGATGTGATTAAACAATATGCTAGCTATTCAAAATTCATTTAATAATACATGTGACTTGCATGCTATAGATTTTGGACCTACTACTTGTCTGAGTGTGTTCAATGTATATTTTTTAAGGTTTATTTTTTGTTTGGTGAAAACTATTGAAATTTTTAATATAAAATGTTGTAAGTATAACTTGAGTCAATTGTAACATTGATTCATTTGTGGATAGTGTCAATTTCATATTAAGAAATCAAGACCTTCATAAGCTCCAAGATTATAAACATTATAACAAAATGGAAGGAATAAAAAATTGTAATGTTTGGTGTATTCATATTAAAAGCATTTTGTAGAAAGATCTTTAGAATTTAGTAGAAAATCAAATTAGACAAGTATAATTGTAGATGTTCAAACATTAGTTAAATTGAAATGTAGAGCCATGACAATCATCAAACGTAAGATGTCAAGGTGAAGTACAATTCTTTATATTCAAGATTGTTAACTAATGATAGTTAGATTGTCACATCACAAAATAATGAAAAGATAATTTTGGAATATAAATGTTATTTGAACCGTTAGTGAATTACATTCATAGCAAAATAATTGGAAGTTAATTCTAGAGTAGAATTCTAATACAAGAATATTTGTTAGTGGGTAAATCTTATAATTTAACACATTCTCTCATTCTCTATTCCTTCTCATTCTATGTGTGTGATTTGAGAAAAAAATTATGTGTATGAAGTTGCAGAAGAAGATTATATTTGTGGGGAAAAACTACAATGGATTTTGGTCCAATGTTGTGTCACATTTTTTTTTTGGGTACGTTTTGCCTTGATTTCTTGGATGCAAAAAAAATACTTAGTATTAATTTGATGTAGAATAAGGTAGCTCTTAATCTAATTTAATTTATTTTCTTCATCTTTCATTTTCTAAAATGCTTGTTGAAAATTAATCACTAAAGATGATAATTCCAACAAGAAGGTAGTTATGGCAAGAAGGTAGATGCTTGCAACAAGAAAATAGTTGTAGCAAATAAGTTGTTACAACAAAAATAACTTTAGCAAGAAGATAGCTACAATAAGAAAGTACCCTATAGGAAGGTAATAATTACAAAAGATGAAGGTACAATAACATGGTGATGTATTTTTTGTGATTGTAAGGTATTGTCTAAGGACTATAAGCTCCAATTATGATTTTGTCAAGGAAATGCATTTTCAAAATTGTCCCTTCATTACCTTTATTTAGTTTCTATCCAACAACATTTTCTTCACAGTAATAGCTAGGCTGTCAATTTTGCAATCTTACAAAAATATTAAAAAATTCAAAGTGTGCTAGGTCATGCTTTCAAAATACTTTGAAATAATAAAAAATGCAAGGAAATTACTACATAATTAAGAGACTATTCTAAAATCTTTGAATGGACTATGGTGTTTCTATGAAAGACTTTATTTGAAATGTGAAGGAATAATGATTCAACTTGCAAGCATAGGCATGAAAATAAATGACAAATAAAACATGTAGATTATTTTGAATGGTCTTCTTAAATTTTTTGAAATGTTTGTGCATAATTTGTGGGACAATTGTCATCTTTTCCAAATTTAATTTCATGGTTCATGTTAAAAGAAAGTTGAAAATAACTACAAACCAAAAATAAAACCAAATGATGAAACCCTTTTCATTAGGCATCAAAAGCCAACTAAGGGATGACATTTTTCTTAAAAGGAAATGCATGTTGGAATGTCATTGAATCAAGGTGCCAAATTGAATTTGATGGCCTAGCTAAAAAGAAGTAAATACAATGATTTTCGGATATACAACTCCAACAATTCCTTTCAAGGAGATTTTCATGTAAAAAATTTGATTAGTGCAACAATTGTGGCAAAATTGGTTATTCAATAAACAAGAATGTCCAAATCACTAAAAGATTCACAAAACATAGGAAGGTGGCAACATGTTCATGTCATTCAAAATGAATTAAAGTTCCAAAAAAAATGATGAAAAACCAGTTGACTTTAACCCTATTGAAAATACAATTGAAGTATTGATTGTAGTTATTGTTCCACGCAATGTTTAAAATCAACATCAAAGATGGTATATTGACTCATGTGCTATAAAACACATTACAAGATTTTATTATTTTGTAAATTTTGTTTAGTTATCTAGATAGGGATTGAAAATGTGCATCCAATAAGGGGCCATAAACATTTTTTTAAGGGAAAAGGAGTTGTAAAATTTTACAATGCTCGATGGTGCAATAAAACAAGCCTATGATTTCTTACATTTCTAGTTTAACTAAAAATCTATTTTCCTAGGTATTAGGTCCAAATTCTTTAAGGTGTACCCCAAATTTTATCACATCATCACCTTTTTAAAAAATATATTAATTTTTTCTCACCATCAGCATGGACACAAAGTGGATGATAATGGGTTTTTAAATTTAAGGTGGTTTAAACTATCATGCTTCAAAATATGACAAGTTTTTGTTCAAGAATGTGTATGTGAATTAATCAAAATATAGGGTAAATTTAAGGACTACATCCAAGATTATCTCTACTTCATCATGGGTGGTACACCTTGAAGAATTTGAGCCTTAAACTATATTTGGCAAAGGTTTTGTCACCATTTTCAATTTTTAAAATGTGTAATTGTTCACTTAAATGAACCAAAGGTAGTTATAGCCACAAGATTGAGAGATCTTTCAAATAATATTTATAAAATGGAAATTTCCTAATGTTCAATAACACATGAAAATCACTAAGACTTCTAAAATCATCAAGTTACGGCATCAAAGGATGGGTCAGTTGGATTTTCAAAGTCTTCATCCCTAATTTTTCAATTTAGGTTGTTGTTGGACTACGTAATCTACCAATATTAAATGTTGTATCTGACGGGGAAACACAACATAAAAAATCTCCCAAAAAGTAATTCAAGTTGAGTTCAACAACAATTAGAATTAATGTACACCAATTTATGTTGACCAAAACCAATTGCATTGTTTTCATGATCATGATATTTCACCCTTTTCACAAATTATTACAACAAGTACACATGGATTCACATTACAAAGGAAAAACTTGAGATTTTGTTCAAATTCAAAATATTCAAGGGAATGACTTGAAAACAAATTTGGTAAGGGAATCAATTTTTTTGAAATGACCATGGTGGAGAATGTGTGTTTCAAGTTTTCATTAACCATTGCCAAAAATAAGGAATACAATAACATTTGACTCAAATGCACATTCTTCAACAAAACAAAAATTTTGAAAGGAAAATTTGAATCATCCTCAACAAGGCTTGAAGTCTCATTTTCAAAACTTAAGTACTTAGAGTTTGTGGATTGAACTATTGGCATATATTTCATGAATTATTCACCAACAATTGCAAACAAAGGTGTGACTCCATATCAATAATATTATGAAAAACAACCTCACATATGTCAAATTTACATACCTTTGGTAACATTGCATATGTCGATGTTTCTCACAACAATTGAACAAAATTAGATTTAAGATCACAAAAATTATGTATGTTTATAAGCTATGATGTTCCTTCCAAATCCTTTGGGTGTTTTGATCTAGTGTTTTAAAAAGTGATAATTTGTAAACATGTCAAACTTGATGAAACATCTAGTGAAGTTGCCCCTTCAAAAAAGTTTTTAATTTGGAAATTCAAAAATCATCTAATGGTGTCATGCATCAACAAGTGGTTGATTCAACCTCTTCACTATCAACTCCTTTAACACCTCAACATGAAAACCAATGTCTTCAAGTCCAAATAATGATGATATTATTCTAACAAGTATCAACGATGGAAGTGAATCCAATGTTAATGACACACAAAAAAAAAAGTTGAAGAGCCAAGTCCAAGTGATATTTACAAAAGATCTATTCACACAAGGCAATTGCTTTCATGTTTCATGGATTACATCAACTCAGGGAAATTTCTAAACTTATCACATTAAAGAAGTGTACATGAGCATTCACAGTGTTGTCATCTACTACCATATTGCCACTTACAACTATCATTGTCCTCCTAACATAAAATCACTTTAAGTATTGCATCACCTCCAAACCATAATATGATTAATTTGTGAACAAACAAGAATTCAAGCTCAAAACACAAAAAGAAAAACCACACACTAATCATGTGCAATTTATTTTTTTGCGTAAACATAGAAAACCTACAAGAAACAACCTATGTGTGTTCTAAAACCTCAAATCACCAAAAGTGATTTGAAAACACAACTTGGAATTATATCATAAACATAAAATAACTCAAACCGCATTCACACTTGAACCTATTCCAAGCTTAAACATGATCGATTACATTAAATTGACTTAGCACTAACATAATCGGGATTTAGTTAGGTAGTTAAACTAACATTCATAATAGTTGTTGTGTGATACCATATTACCACCTATAACTATCATTGTCCCCACAACATAGCCAAATAACATAAAATCACCTTAAATTGCACATCACCTCCAAACCACCCTCCTATTTGGGGTTAAGGTCCCCCTAACTAAATAACATAGGATTTTTGTAAATCCACCAAAAATGAACACCTTAGTTTTAAGGTGAAAATACAAATATGTTAGGTACAAATGTCATTAAACACCTAATTCCAATCCCCTAAATCTTCAACCAAATGTAAATTATAATGAAAGAAAACTTAATACATTCCTATCATGTAACTACAAGAATAGGTACCTAAGTGTATTTGCACCAAGGGCAAAACCGACTTGCAACTAGTATTTCTTCCAATGGTGACATAAAAACATATATCCCATATGTTATCTTCAAGAATGCTAATCACAAATTAACATAATGACAACCCCTTTGGATTACCCACACAAAATAAAATGCAATTTGATAAAAACAATTGCCAAATATGGGCCAACTTGGCCATCAACATGTGGAAAATGACATGGCACACAATTATGCACATGTACCTTTCAAGTTTGACCATGTTTTTTCAACAAAAATAGTTCTTTGAAAGGTAGCAACTCCCATACTCGCAAAATGATGTGTTTTATCATCACATCCAAAGTAGTTGGTGTTGTCTATTGTCAATAAACATAATTTCCTAATTCAAATCTATGTCTAGTAACCACCTTCACAAATAATTGCATATCAAAATAAATCTTAGTGTTAAAAAATTGTTGAATTTTCCATAGCCATTAACATTATATGTTGGAACAAAGATGTTTGTTGTTTTCACACTTGAAGCCACATGTTTGGATCAACCAAATTCTATATTGTTGTAGTATCACATTAGATTGAGGATGGTAATTTGGGCTCATCACCAAACAATAAGAAATATGGTGAAAGTGATGTGAAATAAGCCATACCAACTAAACCTATACCCCATGACTAACCATGGTATTGTAGATTATAATATGTAATATGGCCATTTTGAAGCCCATACTTAAGCAACCTTCATTTCATTCATTGCACCATCCAATATTCAATTAACCAATCTACCTTTAAATGGTTATGAAAAGTCGTGTGATGATCTATTAATGTTTTTGGTTGATGAATATTTTGAATTCCATGGGGTTAATTTCACAAAATTCCATACTTCAATTGTTGAATAGTTTAGTTGGATTGTCAAACCTTCAATTAAACATTCAATCGAAAAATGCATATGCAACTACCTCATTATTACAATATGGCAATGATGCCAATCCAAACCACTTAGGAGAATGTTCGATCACAACCAAAATGTACCAATTATGTCATACTATCAAACTCAATGGGCTGGCAAAATCCAAATTCCACCAACAACCAAAACCCATGATGGGCAATAACCATATACGAAATGTAAGTGCATTGAATGACACCCACATTTAGTCACACATGAAATTAAGAAACAAATTGTTGAACTTATAGTTACATCCACTAGTATTGTGAGGAAAACAAATTATAAGTTCAACAAACACCAAAATGGCCCAATTCATTGTGTTCATGTTATACAAACCCCTCGCATTTTGGGCAAAGTAGAACCTATATTCGTCCATCATTCCACACTTGTAACAGGTAATTACCTTCCCACTTGAACCTTTTGCATAATCTAATCATGTTCCTTGGGAGTTATTCCATTTGGAATATCTCATGTTTCAATTAAATACAAAATAACATGTGCATCTTGATGTATATCCAGGGCATAATTGTCGTCTAGATCATTGTCCACATCCTCATAATTCTCATTACTCATATGACATTAATGTATAAAATACCCTAACAAGGTGCCAAAAATGTGAAAACATGCCATCATGAAATTGCCTCCAAATTCACATTTCCATGCCAATGAGCATTAGTGGTATCTTCCTTGTTGGAACTTCGGTTTTGACTCAATCCATTGGCATCTGAATAACCATATGGACAATATCAAAATCATACGCATGTAAGATAAAAACCCATTTAACAAAATTTCCTATGAGTTGATTTGATTCCATCAAAAACTTGGGTAGATGGTGGTTAGTAACCAAAATGAATGGGTTACCATAGATACAACATCAAAATAATGAAACACCTTAAACAATTGCAAGGCACTCCCTTTCATATGAACTACATTTTTTCCCTATTTTGTTGTTAAACTGATTGGCATATGCCACCACAAATATCCAACCATCATAATCAAGTTGAGTAAGTACCATTCCCAACCCTAAGGTATTCCAATCAGTATGTAATTGAAATGGTCATCTTTGAATGGGTTGATTCAAAATTGGACTTGAAATGAACCTAACTTTCAACTTTTGAAAGGCTTGCCCCTATACCTTACCCAAATGTATTATTAATCAATCCTCATCAATTGGGTCAAAAGTTTAGCAATGATGTTAAATCCTTTAACAAAATGTTGATAATAGTTACACATGTTTTAAAATGTTTGCAACTAACTAACATTTGATGGCCAAACACTTGGATAAATAATGTGACCGATGTATTTCACTTGAGTTTGAAAAAAATGTCATTTTTACCCACATGCAACTTAAGGTTATGTTTTTAAAGTCTTTTAAACACTTCTTGCAAATGTTGCATGTGGTCCTTTGAAATTATGCTAAAAATGATAATGTCCATGTCACATTTAGCAAAATTGAAACCTATCAACACTTAATTTTCATAATTTTTTGAAATTGTGCATGGGCATTCTTTAAATTAAATGAAAAAAACCACCATTAGTACAAACAATCCAAATGTTATGGTCATGAAACTATTGGATCTACATGGTTCTAGAGTCTCTCCCTTGTAGGAAGAAGTAAAAAAGACATATCTATGAATGTTTATATGTTGAATTGATAAAAGATTGGAGGGAAAGAAGATAATTGTGAAATGGACAAAAGGTGGACAAAAGGATGCAAAAGAAGAAATTTGAACTAAAAATGGAAAAACTAAAATTGGAAAATGATGTTGGTAAACTAATGCATATCAAGAATTTGAAATCACTAAAGATGGATTTGGGTGTGGGTGAGAAACAAATTGTAAACTAATGGGAGTGAACTAGTATATCAACATGGATATAAATTTATGTCAACAATGATTATGTACATGAAATCACCATAAAAAAACATAAGATTTCACACAAATCAACAGTAACTCAAGCTTGAAAAAAATTCTAACAAGTCAAAACTAATAAATAGTTTACCTAAACAACCTAAGAAATAAAATATTTAATCATGTTTAATAACAATTAAAATTTTGTTAAAAAAATCCTTTCATAGGAGTCACATGCATCACACATAGAAATAATTAGAAGCAATACTTTTATATCAATTGGATGGCCATAGTAAACCATCACCCATTAATGCACCAATTGGTCATTATGTCCAAAGGATGGGCTGCATTTTTTCATCTGATTCCTAACCTTGTTTTAACCCAACATTGTACCATAGTCAACCTTTTTAGGTTGCGGACCTTTTATCCTTTTTACTTTTTGGGTGTTTTTTTCCCAACCTTGACCATACTACTCTCCAATTTACTCACCCTAATTCCCTAGTTACATTATTGACCTAACTACATTATTGATCCACATCTTGGCTCTACTTACCAACCCCTTACCTATCTACCTTTTATTTTCTCATGGCTAAAACTCTATTTAGGTTAAACCTTTGCTTTTTGGCACAATTTCTAACTTTACTTGGCTAAATCTATATATTTCGGCAAAACCTCCATCTTCGTCATGGCTAAACTTGTACATGTTACCAGAAATTTTATATCTTTTAAACTAAACTTTTATCTTTCGGAAAAACTTCTATCTCTTCATGGCAAAACTTCCATTATTGGCAAAACCTCTCTTTTTTTGGCTAAAATTTTATCTTTTGGAAAACCTTCAATTTATTTGTGGCTAAACTTATACCTATTGGCAAAATCTCTACCTTTCCTCAAAAAATTTATATTTTTTCGAATTAACCTAAAGATTATTTTTTTGACTTGAAATCTTTTAACAAAACCTTTTGGCTACCCTATTGACCTAACTATCTTATTACCCTAGTTACATTATTGTTGTAAGTTTTTTTCAATTTTTGTACATACCTATTTGCATAACCACCAACCTACATATGTACCTATTTACTTACCTACCCACCCAACCACTTACCAATCCACCTATTTAATTACTTACGTATTTACCCACCCACCTATTCACCTACTTACCTATCATTTACACTATGCTAATGTTTACGAATCTATAATATACAAATTATGAAGGTATTGCATTGAATGAACAAAAAACCATTTTAATCATATTTGACCACTTGATGTCAATAAATAATAACCTTGAATGCCAGTATTGCACATTCAATCAACTTTTGTGACCCACAAGAAGGTATTGCATATTTTGGTTGTTATTATTAACAACTAAAATAACTGAAAATCTAATCACAAAATAAAATACCCACACATGAAAACAATGTCATTTCAATTATAATACACCTTAATAATTATTACATATTTAAAACCAAAATGCAAGCATTTTTTTTCCTTTTCTATTTGTTTTTAAATTTATTTTAAAAATCTCTTTTACTTTTTCTCCTACTAAATTATTTTTTTCTTTTTTCTTGTTCTTAGTTATTTTCCTCTATTATTTATCACAATTTTTTTTCTAATTTTCTAATTTTTTATTGTCATGATTTTTTTCATTGAACATGCACATTTTATGCCCAACATTTGGGTATTGCATAAACCATCCAAAAAAACCAACAAACATTTATGCTTCAAATGTGGGTATTGAAAAATCATTTTCACAAAATTAATGTCTATTTTGTGACCCTTATGCAAGTATTCCACATTGAACTTTATGTTTTGGAAGTTTTTTTAATGCAGTAATGCAACATTGCAATAGTTCCAAACTTGTATTTTTAGGGAAATTTCAACAAAATATTAATGTAATGCTCACAGTCAAGGCATGTAAACATAACACAAATGTGAGGTTACAAACATCACATCTATCAAAACTTTTTAAAATGTCCAAAAAGTGGAAAACATGAATTCCATGGCATTGTTTATGCCAAAGAAACCTAAGTAATGTATACATGTTACTCTCTAACCTCAAGATTAGACCTGTTTTATAAATTATTCTCATTAACCACCATGTCATGTGTTCACCAATAAGTTCTTGTTGTTGTAACCACCCTAATAACATGTTGATGAGTGTAAAGTTGATAATGATGCAATTGAGTTGAATCACATAGTTACTCAAAGTTTGCATCAAACACATGACACATTAATATGCAAGTTTGAAAAATGTAAACCAAACCCCAAAAAAATTACATGTGTATTATCATATATCATCCATTAGATTTGAAAATAAGAAAATTTGGATTTTTTTGAAAATAAAAAGTGAAGAAAATATAGTAACAAACTTCATATTTTGGAAATTTTTTAAAAAACAAGGAAAAATAGGGAGGAAAAAAATATATATTTGCGACAAACATAAGGGAAAAATAAAATAAAATATGGCATTTAAAAAACAGAAAAAATTGGGAAAATAGGGGAAAAACCCCCCCAAAAAAAACTTACTCTTCAAAAAATAGAGAAAGGAAAAAACCTTAATACGAAAATAAAGATGGAATTCTTCTTCTTGAATTGAAAAAAAATCATCAAGAAAATCATAAAATAGAAAATCTAAAACTTTTTTTTTATAGAGTTTAAAAAACTAAAAAAACTAGGATTTTATTTATTTTTGGTCACTTTCTAGTTTTTTTTTCTTTTCATCTTTTTCTTAAAAAATTCCATTTCCTTATCTTTTTTTGCTATTTTTTCTATGTTTTTTCTTGTTTTTTGTTTTTTCTTTTGTTTTTGTTTCACAAACCAAAACTTAAAAAGACAAGGAAAAGGGCAAAGGCATACTTGGTGTGATGTCCATAACGAAGTGATGATGCAATAAGTAATGGCAATAGGTGCAATGAAGTGGTGAAAAAGTAAGAAAATGCTTGAAGAAGGAGAAGGGAAAAAAAAAAACAAGGAGA
>Ga0116230_10004704_pt1 | contig 13385 bp, 10 predicted proteins | sample S1TSphfallax_3_FD_88678 | JGI IMG/M metagenome (GOLD analysis project Ga0116230, IMG submission 88678) | Host-associated microbial communities from peat moss isolated from Minnesota, USA - S1T2_Fd - Sphagnum fallax MG | ecosystem: Host-associated > Plants > Peat moss > Unclassified | place...
GTCCGAGGGGTTGTAATGGTCGATCAGGGCGGCGCCGTTGGAATTGGCGAGCAGGTTCTCGTGCGTGAGCATCACGCCCTTCGGTTCGCTGGTCGATCCGGAGGAGAATTGAATGAACGCCAAGTCCTTGGGTGACGGCCGGTGCAGCTTGCCGGGCTTGGAGACGTCGGTGATCGATTCGACCAGAAACGTCCGGCGTTTGAGGTCGTTGAACAGTTCGGTCTCGCCGACCTCCGCCGCCAGTGCGCCCAGGCGCTCGAGGCTCCTCGAGTCGGTGTAGAGGTAACACCGCCCCAATTTGCGGGCGACACGCAGCAGCTTGTGCCGGTGTTCGCCGCTGATGCCGACGGCGAGCGGTACGGGCACGATGCCGCCGCAGATCGAGGCCCAGAAGCCATCGATGAATTGCTCGTTGTTGTTGAGGAAGATGATGAGCTTGTCGCCACGCTCCGCGCCCAGCGCCTGCAGGTGATACAGGATGCCGAGCGAGCGGGTGTACAGTTCACCGTAGGTCACGCGGCGCTCGGCGTTTTCGCTTTCGATGTAGGTCACCCCCCGCTCGACGTTGCGGTTGTTTTCGATCATCTCGACCAGAGTCGTAGTCATTGGCGTAGTTCTACCCTCATCATTAAATTGGACCGCGGCCGCAAGTTGACCTGCGCCTCGAGTTCGATCGGCTCATCGTCGGCACGGGTGAGTCGAAACCGTTGCGACATGCGGTGCACATGCACCAGCATTTCGAACATGGCAAGACCCTCACCGATGCAATGCCTGGGTCCGACGGCAAATGGGATGTAAGAGAAGCGATGCCGCTCGGCGGCATCGGCGGCAGCAAAACGCTCTGGTCGGAATGCTTCGGGTTCGCTCCAAAAGGCCGGGTGCCGGTGCAGCAAATAGGGGCAGATGAACACGTCGGTGCGCGGTGCCACGGGAAAGCCACCGAGCTCATCGGCTTCCAGCGTGCGCCGGGTCAACAGCCAGCCGGGGGGATAGAGGCGCAGCGCCTCTTGAATCACTTGGTGGGTAAACTTGAGCGACTCGGCCGCGTCGAGGCCGAGAGGTCGCGGCGTCGCCGCGTCGGCCTCGGCCTCGAGCTGTGCGGTGACTGACGGATGCTGGCTCACCAGGTACCAGGTCCAGGTAAGCGCCGCCGCGGTGGTCTCGTGCCCGGCCACGATGAGCGTGAGCACTTCGTCGATCATTTCCTTGTCGGACATCGCCTGATCGGTTTCGCGATCCCGGGCATCCATGAGCATGGCAAGCAGGTCGAAGTGCTCGTGAGACTCGCGGCGGCGCCGCGCGATCAGTTCACCCACCAGTTTGCCCAGCGAGCGGAAGCGGAACGCAAACTTCAGGTCGCGATTCGTTTCCTTCGCCACCACTTCGAACGGGTTGGCGCCGGCTTGCGCTTCCAGGCGTTCAAGGTCGATGCCGAAGATCGATGTCAACACGATCTCGAGCGTCAGTTCGCTCACCTCGTCGCTGAGATTGAGCGGCGCGCCACGGGCGGCGCTGGCCGCCCAGCGATCCGCGAATTTCTCGTTGATCGCGTCGACCAGGCGGCTGAACTGGTCGATCACCCGGCGGTGGAACGCCGGCTGCATCATGCGCCGCTGGCGCCGCCAGAACTCCCCCTCGCTGGTCATGATGCCGTTGCCGAGCAGGATCTTGACCCGGTCCATACCCTCGCCCTTGGTGTAGTTGCGGTGATTGGACAGCATCACGCGCTTGATGTCGTCGGGATGATTGATGACCAAGTTGTAAACGCCGCGCGCGGGCGCAAAGACCCGGTAGGTGTCGCCGAAGCGGGCGAAGCAATGGCGCAGCAACTCGAGCGATTCGTCGGACCCGCCAAGATCGAAGCCATCGGCGGGGCCGGGGGGTGGGGCCGTGGTTTGCATGCGTCATTGTAACCTGGCGTTCATGCCACAATGCCGCGTGAAGAAAAAACCCGATGGCGGCCTTCGCAACACGATCTACGAACAGCAGACTGCCTCGAGCCGGCGGCTGACTCCGGGGCGACTGCTCGGCTACCGTCTGGCGGTCCCGCTGGGTTTGGCCTTGATCCGACTGGCGTGGCGTGCTGCGCGGGTGGTCTCCATCACGGGTAACGAGCACGTGAGCACGGCGCTCGCACGAGCACCCTCGTTCATCCCGGTGTACTGGCACCAGCACCAATTGTTTTGCGTCAAGCACCTGCTGTCGCTGCGCGGTGCCGGCGTCAAGCTTGGATTCCTCATCAGTCCATCGGTCGACGGCGAGTTGGGAGCGATGATGGTCCGCAGGCTCGGAGCGGAAGTGATCCGCGGCTCATCGACCCATACCGGCGCGCGGGCGCTGCGCGATTATTATCTCGCCCTTTCGCAAGGCAACGTGTCACCCGCCATCACGCCCGACGGGCCGCGCGGACCCCCCTGGAAATTCAAGCCCGGGGCCGTCCTGTTGGCGCAGCTCTCCCAGCGGCCGATGATACCCATGGCATATGCGGCCTCACGAGCGTGGCAGATCAAGTGGGATCGCTTCGTCATCCCGCAGCCCCTGGCGCGCGTCGCCATCGTCGTCGGCGCGCCGGTGTACGTCGCGAAAGGGCTCGATGCCGTCGGCTTGCAGCGTCTGCAGGCGGAGATGGAGGAGCGGTTACGAGTGTTGTATGTCGACGCAAAAAAAAATCTGGAGTAGTTTTCTGCGCAAATTCCTGTAATACAACCGCTTAGCTTGTTATCCTGACAAATTATGCGAGAATCCGTCGGTATCTGCCAGTTGCCGAATCGAAAGAAGTGTGTGGCAGATTCGGTTTCTGCAGTACAACGATGGCAAACTGTTGATCCGCAACCGCAATCTATATTCCGGGACCCTTGAAGGCGCATGGCGAGCACCCAACGATCCCACACAATTGGACTTGAGCGCGTCGGATGTCTTTGCCCCACACCGTTGGCCGCGACGCGGCGTGCGGCCTACCGTGGGCCTCGACGTCATTTGCACCAAGATCGCGGTGGACTTTCAAGGCATGACGGCGGCGAACGCCTCGGCGTGCATCTTCGCCAATCTAGAGCTGTTGCGTGAGACCACCCTCGCCGATACCGCATTTCACATAATGCTTGACGAAGACGTTGCCTACCTCGCCGACGTGCAGGTGGCGCGCGGCATGTTGGCCACCGGCAATCCCGAACAACTCAAGGGCCAGCCGCTCGAGGTGCTGCCGTGGCTGCGTTCCCGTCTGGCGTCGTTGCGTGTGTCCGAGCTCCGTGACACCGCGCAGCCGCGGCCTGATCAGATCGAAGACGCCGAGCTGTGGAGCGGGCTCGGAATCGGATCGGTGCTGCTCATCGGCTATCACATCAACGGCCGGCCGGCGGGGATACTCGGCATTGCCGGGGCGCTGCCACGCGAGACCTGGGAGGTGCAGCTGCACCTGCTGATGAAGCTCGTGGGCAGCAGCATGTCCACCGGACTCGAGCGCATCGAGATTCAACGCGCTCTGGCCGACTTGGAAGAGCGCAACGCGCTGGCGCTGTACGGCGCCAACGACGGACTCTGGGATTTCGACACGCTCAACAATCGCGTCTACCTGTCGCCGCGCTGGAAGGCAATGCTCGGCTACGACGAAATCGAAGTGGGCGAGACCCCGGATTGGCGGACTCTGGTGCACTCCGACGACATGTCGCGGGTCCAGGCCGCGATTCGCGACCATGTTGCCGGCAAGACGCCGATTTTCGAAAGTTTGCATCGCATGCGCCACGCCACCGGCGAGTGGCGTTGGGTCATCAGCCGCGCCAAGGCCAAAGTCGACGACAAGGGCCGGCTGCTGCGTCTGGTCGGCGTCGAACTCGACATCACCGAACGCAAGCTGTACGAGGAGGCGCTGTTTCGCGAGAAAGAAAGCGCGCAGATCACGCTGCAAAGCATCGGCGACGGTGTGGTCACCACCGACGCCAAGGGCGTGATCGACTATCTGAACCCGGTGGCCGAAGCGCTCACCGGCTGGCGGCTCGAGGACAGCCAGGGACGCGCCATCGAAGAGATCTTCCGCGCGTTTCATGAGGAAACCTGCGAGCCGCTGGAGAACCCGCTGGCGGTGGCGATCCGTCGCACCCGCTCGATCAAGTCCGTGCGTCCGATGTTGTTGATCCGCCGCGATGGCAATGAAATCTACGTCGAAAGCACGGCCTCGCCGATCCGCGACGGCAACGGCGCGGTGTCGGGCGGCGTGCTGGTGTTCCACGACGTGAGTGAGGCGCGCGAGTTGAACCGCCGCCTGAGCTATCACGCGAGTCACGACGTGCTCACCGGACTCGTCAACCGGCGTGAATTCGAGCATCGCATGGAGCGCGCCCTGAAGAGTGCCAAGGCCCACGAAGCCTCTTACGCGCTGTGCTATCTCGACCTCGACCAATTCAAGATCATCAACGACACCTGCGGACACAGCGCCGGCGATGCGCTGCTCGGTCAGGTGGGCGCCCTGCTCAAATCCAAGGTGCGCTGGCGCGATACGCTCGCCCGCTTGGGCGGCGACGAGTTCGGCATTCTGCTCGAGAGTTGCTCGCTGGACGAGGCCATGCGCACGGCGGAGTCGCTGCGCGAAGCGCTGCGCAATTTCAAGTTTACCTGGGAGGAGCGCACCTTCCGTCTCGGCGCCAGCATCGGCGTCGTGCCAATCTCGGCCGAAAATGCCGACGTCGCCTCGGTGCTCTCCGCCGCGGACAGTGCCTGTCAGGCGGCGAAGGAAGCCGGCCGCAATCGGGTCCACAGCTTCGAGGAGAATGATATCGACCTGATGCGTCGCCGCCGCGAGATGCAGTGGGCGGCGCGCATCAACAGCGCGCTCGAAGAGGGTCGGTTCGAACTCTTCCGGCAGACCATCCTGCCGCTGCAGAAACCGGAGATCGGCGCGCATTATGAGATGCTCTTACGCATGCGCGACGAGAGCGGCAAGATCGTCGGTCCGGATAATTTCATGACGGCGGCCGAGCGCTACGGCATCACGCCGAGCATCGACCGGTGGGTCATCGAGAATGCGTTCCGCTGGCTGGTGTCCGAGGCCGACGAGCGCGAGAAACTCGCCATGTGTTCGATCAATCTGTCGGGCCAGAGCCTGGGCGACGACAAGTTTCTGCCCTATGTGATCGATCAATTCCACCGCAGCGGACTCGATGCCACCAAGATCTGCTTCGAGATCACGGAGACGGCGGCCATCGCCAGCTTCTCGCAGGCGAATCGCTTCATTCAGGCACTGAAGGAACTCGGCTGCAAGTTCGCCCTGGACGACTTCGGGACCGGTTTGTCATCCTTTGGCTATTTGAAACATTTCCCCGTCGATTTCTTGAAGATCGACGGCAGTTTCGTCAAGGAAATCCTCCACGACCCCATCGATCGCGAAATGGTCCGGTCGATCAACGAAATCGGTCATCTGACCGGCAAACGGACCATCGCCGAGTTCGCCGAGAATGCCGACATAATCAACATGCTGCGCAGCCTCGGTGTGGATTACGCCCAAGGATATGGCATTTCGCAGCCGCAGCGGGTGCTCAAGGCGGCGAACGCCGTCTAACCCTATGGGTGTGCCGCTGCCCGTTGTCGTACACTAGCGTCTGAAAGCTTACTGGAGATCGTAACTTATGAATGCCATTGAACGGATCAAGAGCCAGCTAGCGGCAGCACCGGTGGTTCTCTACATGAAAGGGACGCCGGACTTCCCGCAGTGCGGCTTTTCTGCCCAGACCGTGGGCGCGCTGCGCGCCAGCAAGGCGCAATTCGCCAGCGTCAATATCTTCGAGGACCCGGAAGTTCGCGAGGCGCTCAAGACCTATTCCAATTGGCCGACCTACCCGCAGTTGTACGTCAACGGTGAGCTCGTCGGCGGTTGTGACATCGTCGTCGAAATGTACAAGAGCGGCGAACTGAAGCAGTTGTTGGCCGAAGCGGGTGCCGTCGCCGCCTGAAGCCGTGGCCGCCTGAAATTGGCGAAGTACCGGGCAGCGCTCGTCAAGCGCTGCCCGGCACGAGCGCTCAGCCGAGCGTGACCGGCACGAACAATCGGTTGTCGCCCCGTTGGATGAGCAACGCGACCTGTTTGTCGTGTTCGCCGACCATCTTGCGCATCTGCGCCACGCTGTTCACCGGGTTGCCGTCCACCGCGAGTACCACATCGCCCGGTTGAATGCCGGCGTCCGCGGCGTGACCCTCGGCATCCTCAACCACCAGCCCACCGCTGACGCCCGCCTGGCTGCGTTCCTGCGGATTGAGCGGGCGCAATGCCAGCCCGAGACGCGAGGACGTGTCCGCTGCCGACCCGTTGGCATCCGCCAGGGTGGCCGCCGAGCCGATGGTTGCGGTGAGCGTCATTGTCTTGCCATCGCGCCACACCTCGAGTGAGGCCTTGTCGCCCGGCACGGCGGTACCGATGCGTGCCGACAATTGTCCGGCGTCGACGATGGGTGTGTCGTTCACCTTCAAAATCACGTCGCCTGCCTTGATGCCGGCGCGCTCCGCGGCGCTGTCGGGTTCGACTTTCGCCACCAGGGCGCCGTTCGGTACCTTGATCTTGAAGGAGTCGGCCAGTGACTGGTCGAGCGTCTGCACCTGCACGCCGAGCCGGGCGTGGGCCACCTTGCCGGTCTTGACGATCTGATCCTTCACCTGCACCGCGAGGTTGATCGGAATCGCGAACGAGACGCCCTGGTAGCCGCCCGAGTTGCTGTAGATCTGTGCATTGATGCCGACCACGGCACCGTTGGCGTCGAACAGCGGACCGCCGGAATTACCGGGGTTGACCGCCGCGTCGGTCTGGATGAACGGTACGTAGCCGTCACCTGGCAGTGAGCGACCCTTCGCGCTGACGATGCCGGCGGTGGCGGTTTCCTCGAGTCCGAACGGTTCGCCGATGGCGAGCACGTAATCGCCGACGCCGAGTTGATCGGAGTTGCCGAGTTGCACGGTGGGCAGGTTGTGGGCATCGATCTTCAGCACCGCGATGTCGCTGCTGCGATCCGCGCCGAGCACTTTCGCCTTGAATTCGCGATGATCTGAAAGCTTCACGATGACCGTTTGTGCGCCGTCGACGACGTGGGCATTGGTCATGACGATGCCGTCCGGGCTCACGATGAAACCCGAGCCCTGCGCATGCTCGATACCGCGGGGGTGCGGACTGCGGCCCGGCTGCGGCAAGCCGGGAAACAGCTGGGACAGCGGATCGTTGTCGTCGCCGGCTGCAGCGGCCGTAAGCCTGCCGGTCGCCATGATGCCGACCACTGCGGCCTGGTTCTCCGCGACGATGGCTCGATAATTGGGTGTGCTGATCGGGGGAATCAAACGAGAGTTTTCGGCGGCGTACAAACCGGTGACCATACCGACGGCCAACAGACCGACGGCCGACAAGGCCAGTTTGTGGGTGCGAATCTGCATTGCAATCTCCTGCGCGGGTTGGAGGTGCGAGATTCCCATGGCTGCCTTAAGGCAATCTTAAGAGGCGGGCGGAAAGCTCACGGTGACCTTCAGGCCGCCGCCTGGCGCACTGCCGAGCATGATGTTCGCGCCATGCCGTTCGGTGATGGCCTTCACGATCGCCAACCCTAAGCCCGTGCCGCTCTCCTGGACCGCGGCGCGGCGGAAGAAACGGTCGAACACGCGCTCTCGTTCGTCGGGCGCGAGCCCCGGTCCGGTGTCGTCCACCTCCAGCAAGGCTCCGCCCGCGGCCGGCGTACAACGGACCTGGACGGCGCCGCCCGGCGGTGTGTAGCGCACCGCGTTGTCGACGAGGTTGCGCACCAGGATGCGCAGCGCCTCCGGATCACCGCGCAGCGGGACGGCGTCGGCGGCCTCGAGCCCGAGATCGATGTTGCGCTCGATTGCAAAGGCATGTGTGTCCGCGACCGCCTGGGCACTCACCGTTGCGAGATCGACCGGGACGAACGCCACCGGCGTCTCACGCGGTTCGCTGCGCGCCAGCGCCAGCAGCTGCTCGACCAGGTGGACCGCGCGCGCCACTGCGTCGCCGAGACGGGCCCGCGCCTCGTTGCGCGCGGCCTCGTCCGGCGCTCGATCGAGCAGCTGCATCTGCAGCCGCAGCGCCGTCAACGGCGAGCGCAGTTCATGCGCCGCGTCGGCGATGAAATTGCGCTGCACCGCGAACGCGTCGCGCAGCCGTTCGAGCAGCCGGTTCAATTCGGCGACCAGCGGCGCGATTTCCCGTGGCAATCCGTCCTGGGACAGCGGCGTCATGCTGCGCGCGTCGCGACGCTGCACCTCGGCCGTCAGACGCTGCAGCGGTTTCAAGCCGCGGTCGACGATCCAGGCGACGAAGATCACCAGGACGGGCTGGAGCAGGCTTAAGGGAATCACGATGCGCAGCGCCGCAGCGCGCGCCAGTCGCTGACGCACGCGGATCGGTTGTGCGATCTGAATGACGCCGTCCGCCGTTTGCAGCCCATAGGCGCGCCAGGCTTGACCCTCGACCGATAGGTTCGCGTAACCCAGCACGGTTTGATTGATCATCGGCAAGCCCGGCCGTGACAGGTACATGCGCGCGCCGAACAGATCCCAGATTTGAATGACGAAGTCGGTGTCGCCCTGGTCCGGCGGCACTTCGATGCGCGGCGCCAGGGACACCTGGCTGCGCAGCGACAAGGCCATCTGGCGCAGTTGATAGTCGAACAGCACCGAGGTTTCGTTGAGCACCCGCCGATAAGTGATGGTCGCCGCCAGTGCCGACACCAGCGCCACCACCAGGATCAGCGCCAGCACCAGGCGCGCCCGGATCGAATTCACAGCTTCGGCACCAGGTAGCCGACGCCGCGCACGGTGCGGATGCAGTCGCTGCCGAGCTTGCGGCGCAGGCCGTGGATGTACACCTCGACCGCGTTGCTGCCGATCGGCTCGTCCCAGCCATACAGCCGATCCTCGAGTTGCGCGCGCGACAACACGGTGCCCGGGCGCTGCAGCAGCGCTTCGAGCACCGCATACTCATGCGCCGACAACACCACCGGTGCACCGTTGCGCTCCACCGTGCGGCTGACCGGATCGAGGCGCAGGGCGCCGTGCACGATGCACGGATCACCGCGTCCGGCGGCGCGGCGCAGAACCGAGCGCATGCGCGCCAACACCTCGTCGAGATCGAACGGTTTGACGATGTAGTCGTCGGCGCCGGCGTCGAGACCGGCGATCCGGCTCGGCGTCTCATCGCGCGCCGTGAGGATGATCACCGGCGTGGCGTCGCCCTGCCGCCGCAGCCCGCGCAGCACCGTCAGGCCGTCGCAGAGCGGCAGCCCCAAATCCAGCAGCACCAGATCGAATGTCGTGGTCGCGAGCGCCGCCTGCGCGCTCTGCCCGTCGCTCATCCAGTCGACCGCGAAACCCGACTGCTTGAGCGCGGTCACGAGGCCGCGCGCGATCATGGCATCGTCTTCAGCGAGCAACACGCGCATGCCGGGTGGCCGGTCTTTTACGGTGCGGGCGGCTCGCCCGAGCCTTCGGTATCCACCTCGAGCGGCCCCATGGCGGCGAGTCGGCGGCGGCCGGCATCGAAGACGCTCTGGAACTGATTGCAGACGATGCAGAAGAGATCGGCGGTGCGCTCCGCATCATAGGCAGCCGAATGCGCAGAGGCGGTGTCCCATTCGAGGCCGGAGGCGAGCGTCGCGCGCATCAGCACGGTCTGCCCGAGCGCAACGCCGCCTAAGGTGGCGGTATCGAAGCTGGTGAACGGATGAAACGGGTTGCGCTTGATCTGCGTGCGGGCCACCGCAGCATTCAAAAAATTCAGGTCGAAAAACGCATTGTGTCCGACCAGCACCGCGCGGGTGCAATCGGCGGCGCGAATCGCTTTGCGGACCTCGGCGAAAATGCGCTGCAGGGCATCCTCCTCCTGGATTGCCGGGCGTAGCGGATGATACGGGTCGATGCCGTTGACGGCGAGCGATGCCGGTTCCATGTTTGCTCCCGGAAACGGCGCTACGTGGTAGCGGATGGTTTCGCCGCGCGCCAGCGTGCCGTCGCTGCGCATCTCGACGAACACCGCCGCAATTTCGAGCAGTGCGTCTGTTTGGGAGTTGAAACCGCCGGTTTCGACGTCGACGACCACCGGCAGAAAGCCGCGAAAGCGCGTGGCGAAGGTTATGGGGGGAAGCTGCATCAGCTGCGCGCCGCGGCCGCGAGACGCCATGCGATGGGCTCGCCGCTGCGATAGGGCACCAGCAGGCCGTCGCCGAATTCGTAAGATACTGGGGACAACCAAGGCTCCTTTACCAATGTGATGATCTCAGGGTGACGCGGCAGACCATAAAAGTCGGCGCCGTGTTGGCTGGCGAATCCCTCGAGCCGGTCGAGGCGTCCGACCTGATCGAACGCCTCCGCATACAATTCGATGGCGGCATGCGCGGTGAACATTCCCGCGCAGCCGCATGCATTCTCCTTGGTCGCGCGCTCGTGCGGCGCGCTGTCGGTGCCGAGAAAAAAACGCGGGTTGCCGCTGGTCGCGGCATCGATGAGCGCCAGCCGGTCGCGTTCGCGCTTCAAGATCGGCAGGCAGTAGAAGTGCGGCCGGATGCCGCCCGAGAAGAGCGCATTGCGGTTGTGCAGCAGATGCTGCGGCGTAATGGTCGCGGCCACACCGGCGCGGGCGCCGCGGACGAACTCGACCGCACGCGCCGTGGTGATGTGTTCGAACACGACTTTCAAGGTCGGCAGGCGTTCGAGCAACGCGGCGAGAACCGTATCGATGAAGTGGCTCTCGCGATCGAACACGTCGACCCCGGGGCCCGGCGTTTCACCGTGGACCAAGAGTGGCATGCCGACTTCGGCCATGCGCGTCAGGGTGGCATCGACCTTGCGGATGTCGGTGACGCCGGCGGCGGAATGCGTCGTCGCACCCGCCGGGTACAGCTTGACGCCGTGAACGAAGCCCGACGCTTTGGCGCGATCGATCTCCGCCGGCGGCGTGTCGTTGGTGAGATACAGCGTCATCAGCGGCTCGAAGGCGACATCTGGCGCGAGCGCCGCGAGAATGCGCGTGCGATAGGCTGAGGCGAGCGCCGTCGTGGTGATCGCCGGCTGCAAGTTCGGCATGACGATGGCGCGGCCGAAGCGCTCGGCGGTGAAGCGGGCCACCGCGCCGAGCGCCGCCCCATCGCGCAGGTGCACGTGCCAGTCGTCCGGCCGCTGCATGCGCAGCGTGGTCATGCGGGGCTCCGTTTCGCGGGCCAGCCACGGCGCAACAAGTCGAGCGTATAGCGCACGCCGAACCCGGTGATTTCCGTGCCGATGTGCGCCAGGCCGCCATGCCGCGATCCGGCGGATAAATCGAGGTGCAGCCAGGCGATTCCCTCGGGCACGAAGCGGTTCAAGAATCGCGCCGCGAGTATGTGATCGCCCTTGCTCTCCGTTGCGCATTGCAATACGTCGGCCACGGAGCTTTCCAGATCGGTATCGAAATCCGCATCCATGGGGAAACACCATACCCGCTCGCCGCTGCTGATGCCGGCGGCCTCGATCAGCTCGCGCGCCTCGGGTCGGTTGGTGAATGCACCGCTGTAGCGCTCGGTCAACGCGTAGACGCATGCGCCGGTGAGTGTCGCGTAGTCGATGATCGCCTTGGGTTTCTTCGCCGCGGCGAGGCACAACGTGTCGGCCAGCACCATGCGGCCCTCGGCATCGGTGTGGATGACCTGGATGGTCGTGCCGTTGTAGGCGCGCACCACGTCCTGGGGCTTGTAGGCAAGCGGCCCGGTGCGGTTCTCGGTGATCGCCAGCCAGCAGTCGACCGCGAGCGGCGAGCCCTGCGCATGCAGCGCATACAAACTGCCGAGGGCCACCGCGCTGCCCTCCATGTCGGTATGCATGTCGAGCATGCTCTTGTGCGTCTTGAGATTGGTCCCGCCGGTGTCGAAGCAGATTCCCTTGCCGACCAGACTGACCACGGGAGGCGCAGCCGCGGCGCCCGGCCGGTACGTGAGGTAGGCGATGCCGGCGTCGCGCGTTGCGTTGCCCTGCGCCACCGCGACGAAGGCACCGGCGCCCAGGCGCCGCAATTGCGCTTCACCATGGAATTTGAAACCGAGCTTTAAGTGTCGTGCAAAATCCTGCACCAAACGCCGATAACCCACGGCATCCAACGTATTCGGCGGCAGGGCGGTGAGCCAGCGCGCGAGGTTGTTGCCGCCGGCGGTGGCCAGGGTCAACTCGAGGTCGGCGAGCTTGGCCGACAGCGCAATGTCGATCCGCGCGAGCGGCGTACGGGGGCTCGGCTTGCTTTTGAACGTCGCCAGGCGGAACGCGGCGGCCTCGAGGGCGGCGACCGCCGCACAGAGGAACGCCTCCGCGGCAGCCGCGGGGCAGCCTTGTGCCGCCAGCAGGATTGCTTCGGGATCGCTCTCCAGCGCCGTGCGCGCGAGTCGCCCCGCGGTCTGCAGCCGCTCGAACGGGCTGGCGGTGTCGGCCAGGCACATTGCCAGCAGCGTGGTCTCGGCGCGTGCCCCGACTTTGAGCGAGACGCTGTCGCCCGGCTTGCGCCCCTTCTGTTGGTACACTGCGCGCAGTAGCGGCCCATACGGCAATGCCGTCCAGTCGGCGGCCGTCGGTGCCGGCGGCAACAGCACGATCGCACACGCATATTGTGTGAGTTTCGCCGCAGTGAGACGGGCACCGGTTTGGCGCACGGGAACCAGCAACGAATTGAAGGGCAAGCGAGTCGGCATATCAGTTAAACCGCAAGCGTAACGCACGCATTTCGCCGGCAGATCCTTGCTTGACCGAGAAAAACCAAACCCCGAATATAGCGCTGCTTCAATCCCAAGTGGCAGTTCGCGCAACGGCGCTGTAACGTGCCTGCCATCTTAACAGGACACGTGGGTGTGTGCATTTATGACTCAACAATCGCCGTTCGAAGACATCGATCCGACCGAGACCCAGGAGTGGCTGGAGTCGATCGACTCGGTGCTGCGCGCACAGGGTCCGGAACGAGCGCATTTTCTCCTGGAAAAACTGGTGGATTTCACGCGCCGGTCCGGCACCTATCTGCCGTTCAAACCGAATACCGCATACCTCAATACCATCTCCAAAGCCCAAGAGCCGGACTATCCGGGCGATCGCTCCTTGGAGCGGCGAAACGAGGCTTATCTGCGGTGGAATGCGCTCGCGATGGTGGTGCAGGCGAACCGCGTCAGCTCCGAGTACGGCGGCCATATCGCAAGCTATGCCTCTGCCGCCACGCTGTACGAAGTCGGCTTCAATCATTTCTGGCGAGCCAAGAGCGCCGCGCATCCCGGCGACATGATCTTCATGCAGGGACATTCCGCCCCGGGCATCTATGCGCGCGCCTATTTGGAAGGTCGTCTGGACGAGAGTCAGCTGCTCCGTTTTCGTCAGGAAGTGCGCGGCGGCGGCTTGTCGTCCTA
>Ga0116230_10004709_pt1 | contig 13377 bp, 9 predicted proteins | sample S1TSphfallax_3_FD_88678 | JGI IMG/M metagenome (GOLD analysis project Ga0116230, IMG submission 88678) | Host-associated microbial communities from peat moss isolated from Minnesota, USA - S1T2_Fd - Sphagnum fallax MG | ecosystem: Host-associated > Plants > Peat moss > Unclassified | place: USA...
TACGTTCCGTTAAATCGGGAATGTAGTTTTAGCAGCCTTAAATAAGGACCGAAGCCGAATTGAGCCTCGCCTCCTTCAAAGACCTGCCTGCGACACGAATTTCGTGTTGAGATAGGCTTCGATCGCCTCGGAGCCGCCTTCCGATCCGTAGCCGCTGTCTTTGATCCCGCCGAAAGGCACTTCCGGCAAGGCAAGGCCCAAATGATTGATGGTCATCATGCCCGCTTCGACCGAGCTTGCCAGCATATTGGCCGTCTTGGCCGACCGCGTGTAGGCATATGAGGCAAGCCCAAAGGGCAGCCTGTTGGCTTCGGTGACGGCCTCTTCGAATGTCTCGAACGGCAACACCATAGCCAAGGGGCCGAATGGCTCTTCATTCATCATGCGCATATCGCGATTGACGCCTGTGACGACCGTCGGCTCGAAGAAATAGCCTTTATTGCCGATCCGATTGCCGCCGGTCTCGATACGCGCTCCCTTTTGAAAGGCATCAGCCAAAAGCGATTCCATTGCCGTGACGCGGCGTTCATTGGCAAGCGGACCCATGCTGACGTCTTTCTCAAGGCCATTGCCGGGCTTGAACGTTTTAGCCTCACTGATAAACGCGGCGACGAAATCGCCGTAAACCTTCGATTGAACGAGAAAGCGTGTCGGCGCGACACAGACCTGACCAGCATTGCGGAATTTGGCCTTGCTCAATTGTTTCGCAGCCGCATCGATATCCGCGTCGTCGAATATAATGGCAGGGGCATGACCGCCCAATTCCATCGTGATGCGCTTCATATGGGCGCCGGCCAAGGCGGCAAGTTGTTTTCCGACCGGCGTCGAACCTGTAAACGTCAATTTGCGGATGATCGGATGCGGGATGAGATATTCGCTGATCTCAGACGGCACGCCGTAAACAAGGCCGATGACGCCATCCGGCACGCCCGCATCCGCGAAAGCGCGGATGAGTTCCGCGGGTGACGCGGGCGTTTCCTCAGGTGCCTTGACGATGATGGAACAACCGGCGGCGAGCGCGGCCGATAGTTTCCGCACGACCTGGTTGATCGGAAAATTCCAAGGCGTAAATGCCGCGACCGGACCGACAGGCTCTTTGATGACGAGCTGATAGACGTCAGGCGCACGGGCTGGAATCACCCGGCCGTAGGCGCGGCGCGCCTCCTCGGCGAACCAGTCGATGATATCGGCTGCGAGCAGAGTCTCCGTCTTTGCCTCGAACAAAGGCTTCCCCTGCTCCATCGTCATCAAGGGCGCGATGGCTTCAGCGCGCTCCCGTATCAAACCCGCGGCGCGGCGCATGATTTTAGAGCGCTCGAAGGCCGAAGTGCGGCGCCAAACCGCGAAGCCTTTGGACGCCGCCTCTAACGCGGCATCGAGATCGCCGCGCGACGCATGCGCCACCGTGCCGATCTGTTCCTCGGTTGCCGGATTGAGCACCGGGATCGAGCGATCGCCTTCCGCATTGCGCCATTTGCCGGCAATATGCAGTTGAACGCTGGGATACACGGTCATCTCCTTTTCACGCCGCCGCTTCCACATTCAGCGCACCGCGCTGTACATAACCCAATGCCTCCCGCAACACTTGCGCATCGGCGCCCGGCTTGACGCCTTCAGTTGCCAAATGCCGCCGCCACGCACGCGCGCCTTTGCGGCTATTGAAGAGGCCTAAAATATGCCGTGTCATGGCATGCAGCGGCACGCCCTCGGCGAGCCGCCGCTCGACATAGGGAATGAAACGCCCAATCGCGTCGAAGGCATTCTCAACGGCGGGTTCCGCATCGAAGAAGACGCGATCGACATCGAGCAACAGAGCGGGCTCCTGATAGGCCACGCGCCCGATCATCACACCATCGACGGCGGATAGTTGCTCTTGCATCCGATCGAGCCGTGCGAGCCCGCCGTTGACGATAATCGGCGTCATGGGAAAACGTTTTTTAAGCGCATGCACGAGGCCGTAATCCAAAGGCGGCACATCGCGGTTTTCCCGCGGCGAAAGCCCTTTCAGCCAGGCCTTGCGCGCATGCACGATGAGCGCATCCGCGCCAGCCGCGATCATTGTCTCAGCGAAATGGTTGAGCGCGGTCTCCGGGTCTTGATCGTCGACGCCGAGACGGCACTTCACCGTGACCGGAAGAGGAACGCGCGCCTTCATCGCAACGACGCAATCGCCGACGAGTTCCGGCTCGCGCATAAGGCAGGCGCCAAAGGCGCCCTCCTGCACACGCTCCGAGGGACAGCCGATGTTGAGATTGATTTCATCGTAACCGAAGTCCGCGCCGATCGCCGCCGAGGCCGCGAGATCAGCCGGATTCGAGCCGCCAAGCTGAAGCGCCACAAGATGCTCGGCACTGTCAAAACCAAGCAGCCGCGCGCGATTGCCGCGCAGGATCGCGGCCGTCGTGACCATTTCGGTATAGAGCCGCGCGCGCTGCGACAAGATACGGTGAAAAAACCGGCAATGCCGGTCCGTCCAATCCATCATCGGCGCGACGGAAAAGCGATAGGCTAACATATTGATTTAGTTAGCACTCCAAACAGAAGGCGTCTATGCGCTTTTTGGGCTCGCAAAGGTCATCAAGCACTTAGTGGAAAGGCTGCCTCAGCCATCGCAGGCAGCATCGCTGTCCGGCCAGCATGAGATGATCATGCGGCAACCAGGGCGGTTATCTTCCAAAATGAGTTTAAAACGGTGAAGCTGCAGGATCGCCGCGACACGACTCAAACCCAACCCAATACCGGGCGTCGTCCGGCTTTCATCCAGCCGGTGAAACCGGTTTCCATTTTTTCTCGTCCCGCTTTAGGCACGGCGAACTCGACACCCGCGGCGGAGACGGATATGAGCGCTTTTCAGGCTTATTTTCACGATCGGTTTCCTAATGTGAAAATAGCGGATTTCACCAATGGGCCTTACGCGGCCGATGCGGATATGCGCAAACAATAGGAGGACATCATGCAATTTCCTCCCTATGATCTTGCATCCGATGAAGGCAAGACAGCGTTCGAGACGCCTTTCGCGGATGGCGAAACCTATGCCGATTGTTTTGACAATAGAGGCATCGGCGTGCGCCGGAACTTTCCTGACAAGCCGTTCACACATCAAGATTCTTGTGCGTGTCCGCTGCCCACGGCAGCGCGCAAGATGAAGACGTTTCGCGCTCTCAAATCCAAAATTGCATTTCGCAGGGCCGTGACAGCCATCGCGCTTTGTCTCGGCGGAGCTGTTCACGCTGCTCCTCCAGAGACGCCAGCTGGACATCTCGCTGCTCAGGAAGCGCTTTATCCGCCATGGCAGATTGGCGACGACAGCGATGTCGCCGACAAGGGATTGATCTTCACCGTTCCGCCCGTCGATATGATGATCGACTTTCACGGAAGTCTCGATCATCCGGCTTTGGTCTTATATGCGTCGGGCAATTATTTCTTTGCGATGGTCGCATTGGTCAAGGCTTTTGAAGATGCTGTTCCGGCCTACCGCGGGAAGGTTTTCTTTGAGACCTTGCCGCCCGGACTTTTATTGAAGCAGATAGCCGCGGGCGGGACTGTCACATCCGGCAATATGACCTTCAGCGTGCCGCCTGACGTCTTGATGATTGAGCAGCGTGCGAGCCAAGGCTTGGTGAAAGATGGTTTGCTTGCCGAACCTGTCATCTCCTTTGCAACCAATGATCTCACGATCATGGTGCCTGCCGGCAATCCGGCGCATATCACCGGCTTGCAGGATCTTGGCCGCGCCGGTTTGCCCCTCGTCATGCCGAATCCGGCCTTTGAAGGCGTCGCCAGACAAATCCGTGCGTCGCCTGTCAAAGCGGGCGGCGAAGCCTTGGCACATGCGGTTTACGACACGAAAGTCGAAGAAGGAACAACCATCCTCACGCGTATCCATCATCGGCAGACGCCGCTATTTTTGATGCAGGGGCTGGGTGTTGCAGGCGTGACTTGGAAATCCGAGGCGATCTTTCAAGAGAACCTCGGCCACGCCATAACGCATATCGCGATTCCACCTGAGCAAAATACGAAAGCCGTCTATAGCGCGGCGATGGTCGCAAATGCACCGCATGCCGACGCGGCTAAAGCATGGCTCTCATTCGTTCGTTCGGATGCGGCCTTCGCTGTTTTCAAGCCCTACGGCTTCGAACGCTATGCTCAGTAGGCTAAGGACACCGCGCCGGGGCGCTTAAAACGGTGAGCAAGTTCGAAATCACGCTCACACAAAAATCTATTATCCATTAATGGATCTCGAACCCCGCCCTATCGAGGGGTTTTCGCGATCCGATTGACCTGTTTCAACCGGATATAGCCAGACCTCGCAGCGGGTGTGAAAGTGTCAAGTGAAACTGGCTTTGGCATCCCGGTCAAAGAAAAGAAATAAATAAAGCGGATGTTGCACATCCTTCCCGATGTCGATCATTGAGACCTTTGACTGGAGATTAGGATGATGTCCGGTTTTCTCTCGCTTCTCCGCACAAGGCGTTTTTGGCCCCTGTTTTGGACGCAGTTTCTCGGCGCTTTTAACGATAATTTTTATAAGCAGGCGATGGGACTTATGCTGGTCTACCGGATCGGCACGGCGCAACACCTGGATTCCGCAGCATTGATTGCTTTAGCGGGTGCGACATTCGTTGCGCCGTCGATCCTGATCTCAGCCCTGGCGGGCCGTATGGCCGATACGATCGATAAAGCCAAACTCGCGCGCTGGCTCAAACTCTGGGAAATCATTTTGATGGTCATGGCGGCAGGCGCGCTTGTCAGCGGCAGCTTGCCTGCGCTCTTTGGTGTTTTATTTTTGCTGGGCTGCCAATCGGCGCTATTTGGTCCCGTGAAATATGGACTACTGCCGGATCATTTGAAGGATGATGAACTCCTACGGGGCAATGCGCTGATCGAATGCGCGACCTTCGTCGCGATCCTCGCCGGCAGTCTGCTGGGCGGCGCGCTCATCGGCGAATCCTACGGTCTGACGAGCGTATCGACCGGTATCGTCTTGCTCGGTATTTTGGGTTTCGCGACATCGCGGTTCATTCCGCCAGCGCCCGCTGCCATTCCAAATCAGCCTCTATCGTTCAATCTCGTATCCGATACGATCGCTCTCATCGGCGAGGCCAGGCAGTTGCGCGGCGTATGGCTGCCGATCCTTGGTATTTCCTGGTTTTGGACCATAGGCGCCACGCTTTTTGCCGTCGTTCCAGCCGTCGCACATGACCACATGGGCGGCGCGGAGACCGTGGCGAGTTTCTTTCTCGCAGTCTTTTCGGTCGGCATCGGTACTGGCTCCATGGCCTGCGCACGTTGGCTCAAAGGCGAGATCACGGCGCGGACCGTCCCTTTCGCAGCGCTTGTCATTTCGATCCTATTATTGGCTTTCGCAAGCGTCCTTGCCTCGCTTCCCGTACCGCAGGATCACGGCCAAACGCTGCTTCAGGTCTTGGGATCATCCAAAGGCATAACCGTCAGTCTGTTTCTCCTCAGCCTTTCGGCGGCTGCTGGTTTTTATGCCGTCCCGCTTTATGCGATCCTTCAGCATGAAGCCCCTCTTGGCCATAAGGCCCGGATGATCGGCGCTAATAATGTCGTCAATTCAGTGATGACCGTCGCAGGAGCTGCCTTCACGGCTGTCCTGACGGGCGTTCTTCATGTGCACCTCGCGGCGGTGATGACGATTTTGGCTTTGCTCAACCTCGTCGCTGTGGCCGTGATGGTGCGGTTGTTGCCACGCGTTGTCTTAAAATCCGTCGCGCGTGCCCTACTCGTAACCTTATTTCGCGTCGAGGTAACGGGCGCGGAGAATTTCAAGACACTCGGCCCGCGTTCGATCATCGTCGCCAATCATCAATCATTCCTCGATGCTGCGGTCATCGCAGCTTTCATGCCGGGCAATCCCATCTTTGCCATCAATACGGAAATCGCAAAGAAATGGTGGGTGAGGCCCCTGCTCCGCCTCGTCGATGCCGCGCGAATCGATCCGTCAAGTCCGATGGCGCTGAAGTCGCTCACGCGCGAAGTCGAAAATGGGCGCACTCTTGTCATCTTTCCGGAAGGCCGCCTGACGACAACAGGCTCCCTCATGAAGGTCTACGAAGGCCCTGGGCTCGTCGCGGATAAAACCTCAGCTGAAATCATGCCCCTCAGACTCGACGGGTTGCAATATACGTTTTTCACCCATCTCAAAAATCGCGTCGCACGGCATCTGACACCGAAAGTTTATATGAGCGTTCTGCCGCCGCGCCATCTGACAACGGACCCGTCTCTCACGGGACGCGCCCGCCGCAGGGCAGCCGGGCTGCAGCTTTACGACATGATGGCCGAGACGCTTTTTACAACGACAGACATCGACAAAACTCTGTTTCATTCGCTCATCGAAGCGGCCTCTCTCAACCGGCGCGGACATTTGATCGTCGAGGATATGAGCTTCTCGCCGCTCAGCTACGGGCGGCTCCTCGCGGGATCTTTCGTCCTTGGGCGGAAATTCAAAAGCTTCACAAAGCCCGGCGAATTCGTCGGCGTTTTATTGCCGAATTCGGCCGCCGCCGTTGTCGCTTTTTTCGCTCTCCATGCGTTTGGCCGCGTCCCGGCCATGTTGAACACGAGCACCGGATTGCAAGGGATTTTAGCTGCATGCCGGACGGGTGGACTCAAGACCGTGCTTTGCGCGCATCGCTTTGTCGAAAAAGCCAACCTCAAGGAGGTCCTCGCGGGGTTGGAAGCGGAGGTGAACGTCGTCTACCTCGACGACATCCAGCCGAAGATCAATGTTTTCGATAAGATCGGCGGGTTGATTTCATCTTTCCTGCCAAGCGAATTCGCGCATAAGGGCAATCCGAACGATCCAGCTGCGGTGCTTTTTACATCCGGTTCCGAGGGTGCGCCGAAGGGGGTTGTGCTATCGCATCGAAACATACAAGCCAACAGGCATCAGGTCACATCCCGTATCGCGCTCAATACGCAAGATATCGTCTTCAATCCCCTTCCCATGTTCCATTCTTTCGGGCTGACGGTCGGAACCCTGCTTCCTATTCTGGCTGGAATCAGAACCTTTCTTTATCCGACGCCGCTGCATTATCGCGTCATCCCCGAACTCGTTTATCAAACCAATGCGACGATCTTCTTCGGGACGGATACGTTCTTGCGGGGCTACGCGCGCACGGCCAATGCTTATGACTTCCACACCGTGCGTCTCGTCGCGGCAGGCGCGGAAAAGGTCACGGATGAGACGCGCCGCATCTGGTCGCAGCAATTCGGTCTGCGTATCCTTGAAGGCTATGGCGCGACGGAAACGTCGCCGGTGATCGCCTTCAACACGCCAATGCACTGCCGATATAACACGGTCGGCCGCGTCATGCCGGGGATCGAGGCGCGCATGGAGCCGGTCGATGGCATCGCAGAAGGCGGCCGTCTGCATGTCAAGGGCCCGAATGTCATGCTGGGCTATCTGAGGGATACGGCCCCTGGAGTCATCGAACCCCTCACGGATGGCTGGTACGATACAGGCGATATTATCGCGACTGATGCCGACGGCTACATCAGCATTCAAGGACGTGCGAAAAGATTTGCCAAGATCGCTGGTGAAATGGTTTCTCTGGCAGCCGTCGAAAGCTTCGCCACAAGCCTCTCACCCTCTTTCAAACACGCGGCGCTTGCACGCCCCGACGAGCGCAAGGGTGAGCGGGTAATCCTTTTGACAGAAGACCCGGATCTGAAAAGACCGCAATACGCCGCGGCCGCCAGCGCGGCAGGCATCGGAGAAATCATGTTTCCGCGGGATGTCATTTTCGTAGAAAAGATACCAGTGTTTCCGACGGGAAAAATCGACTATCGCGCCATAGAACAGCATCTCGGCGCCGAATGTCAGGAACCGGCTCTTACATGATCCTTGAAGGTTCTCAAAAACCAAAGAACTAAGTGTCAGATCTACCCCCGCTTTCACGCTCTTGTCAGGAACAGGGCATATGCCTATTCTTTGAACGATGGGAGATCGCTCACCATGGCAAAAGACCGGAAGCCTACGGCATGTGAAACCATCTGCAGTGCCACGGCTATGCGCAAGGCCTCACGGCGGCTGTCACAGCTTTACGATGGCGCCATCGAGACAACCGGTTTGAAAACGACGCAGTTAGCGATTCTGGCCGAACTTGAGCGCCGTTCGAAGACGCCGCCGACAATGGCCGAACTCGCGCAGGCTTTGGTCATGGACCGCTCGGCTCTAGGGCATAACCTGCGGCCCTTGGAGCGCGACGGTATGATCGCTTTGCAAGAGAGCGGCGAAGACCGCCGCCGCCGTCATGTCGTCGCGACACCGCGAGGCAAGGCCAAATGCCGGGCGGCGAAACGGCTTTGGCAAAAAGCGCAGGACCGGTTTGAAGCCGTTTTCGGTAAGACAAAGGCTGCCAGCCTCTGCGCGACTTTGCTCGAAATCGCCTATGACGACAGGCTTGCTTCTCTCAAAGATTAAGCCGGGACCTAAGAGCCTCTTAGAGGCCATATCCGCCGCTGCGGCAAAGCGCCGCCATCCCGCCGGAGCCGAATGCGAGCCTTGACTCGTTATATATTTTACTTTCATATCGTCGGACTGGCTGCTCCCTGAACCAGGTGCGTGGAGATGACATGATGGACAATAGCTCGCAGGCTGAAAAGTCTACTTCTTCCGATCCCTCCGCCGTGGCCCAGGGCAAACGCGGTGAAGTCGTGGTCAACGTTCGTTTTCAAACGAACGGCCTTGTCCTTTCGATCAACCATAAGCCGGAACATTTAGGGGCTCAGGAATGGTTCGACCGCCTCTGCCGCGTCTCCGATACGAATTTCATGGCATTGTCTGGCGGCCGCGGCGCGTTCCGCATTCCAGGCGATCGGTTTCAGCTGATTTGGGAAGCCAATTCCTGAGCAGGGAAAGGCCCAGTTTTCGCCCGGCCGCGGTTTTATCTGATAGACTCACGGTTAGGTACATCGATTTTTCTCAAAAACCTTTAGGATCGGCCTCATGCCTGCATGGGGCCGATTTGTTTTTGAGGACGCGCGTTGAACGATGCACCTACCCCCGCCGTGATGATCCAGGGCACCGGATCTGGCGTCGGCAAATCCACGCTTGTCGCCGGACTGGCGCGCGCTTTCGTGCGGCGCGGCCTTCGTGTGCAGCCCTTCAAACCGCAAAATATGTCGAACAACGCGGCTGTCACGGCCGATGGCGGCGAGATCGGACGCGCTCAGGCCGTACAGGCCCGCGCTGCCCGCGTGACGCCGAGCATCCACATGAACCCGCTTCTCCTCAAGCCAGAGACCGATCGCGGCGCACAGATCATTCTTCATGGCCGCTCGATCGGCCATGCGAGCGCAATGGACTATGCGAAACGCAAGCTGGAATTTTTGCCGAAGGTGCTCGAAAGCTTTTCGCACCTTGAGAAAGAGGCTGATCTCGTCCTGGTCGAAGGCGCGGGCAGTCCCGCCGAAATCAACCTGCGCGCCAATGACATTGCGAATATGGGCTTTGCGAGCGCGGCACGAGTTCCCGTCGTCATAGCAGGCGACATCGATCGCGGCGGCGTTATCGCGAGCCTCGCAGGCACGCATGCGGTCCTGACACCAGACGATCGCACCCATATCAAAGCTTTCATCATCAACAAATTTCGCGGCGATCCGCGTCTATTCGAAGAAGGCATCGATGCCATCGCGCGGCTTACCTCCTGGCCTAGTCTTGGTGTCATCCCCTGGCTGCCCGCCGCGGCTTTGCTGCCAGCGGAGGATTCAGCCAGCATGAATCGCCCGGATGGGCTCGCGAAGAAATTCAAGATCGCGGTGCCAGCCTTGGCGCGGATCGCCAATTTCGACGATCTCGATCCGCTTGGCCTCGAGCCCAATGTCGAACTGCTTTTCGTGCCCGCGGGCGAAGCCCTGCCTGGCGATGCCGATCTCGTCATTCTGCCCGGCTCGAAATCGACCATGGGCGATCTGCGCTTTTTCCGCGAACAGGGCTGGGACATCGATCTTCAAGCCCATGTGCGGCGCGGCGGCCATGTTCTCGGTATTTGCGGCGGTTATCAAATGCTGGGTCTCGCCGTTGAAGACCCGGATGGTGCCGACGGCGCGCCCGGCAGCATCGAGGGATTAGGGCTTTTATCCGTGACGACGCGCATGCTGCCAGATAAATGCACGCGGCACGTCATTGGCCGTCATTGCCTCACGGGAGCGATGGTCTCCGGCTATGAAATCCATCTCGGGCGGACAGACGGCGCCGATTGCGTGAAACCCATGCTCACGATCGAGGATCAGCCGGACGGCGCCACATCGCCCGACGGCAAGGTGCAAGGCACCTATGTGCACGGGCTTTTCACCTCCGATGACTTCCGCAAGCAATGGCTCGCTGGCTTCGGGGTCGCATCCGGCTTGGCCTATGACACGCAGGTGGAGTCGGCGCTCGATACGCTGGCCGATCATCTCGAAACGCATCTCGATCTCGACCGGCTTTTGAAGATCGCACGCGCGCGTCAAACGGATAAAGCCAGCATGCCGTAGATCAGGATTTCGAGGCCGCAGGCTGCGAGCAAGAGCCGCAATGCCCGCGTGATATCGCCGGGTTGGGCCCTATGACCTTCTGGATTTAAATAAGGATCATCGACGCTTTGGCCCGCATATTGGCGCGGCCCCCCCAATGCCAGATCGAGCGCACCAGCCGCGGCACTTTCCGGCCAGCCCGCGTTCGGCGAACGATGCCGCCGCGCATCCCGCCACATGATGGAGATGGAGCGCGACACGCTGCCCCCGGCGATAGGCGCAGCCACAGCCAGAAGGAGACCGCTCAAACGCGCGGGTAAAAAATTGAGAAGATCGTCAAACCGCGCGGAGGCCCAGCCGAAAGCCTCGAAGCGCTCGGTCCGATGACCGATCATGGAGTCCGCCGTATTGACGATTTTATAGGTGATAAGCCCCGGCAGGCCGAAAAGCGCGAACCAGAAAGCAGGTGCGAGCACGCCATCGCTGAAATTCTCGGCGCAGGACTCAATCGCCGCGCGGCAGATCGCAGGCTCGTCCAAAGCCTCGGGATCTCGTCCGACGACGCGCGCGACGGAGACCCGCGCAGCCTGCAATCCGCCCTCCGCGAACGCATCCCCGACATGCGCGATATGTTCATAAAGACTGCGCTGCGCCAAAAGCGTCGAAGCCAGGACCGCAACAAACAGCGATCCGAAGGGGATATGGCGAAGCAGGATCGTAAGTCCCGTACCGATACCGAAAGCGACGAACACCAAAATGGCCAGTGCCAGCGCGCCGCCCGCACGCCTTGGCGCTTCCGTCTGCGCGGCATCGTTTAGCCTTTGTTCCAAAACCCCGATCAATTGACCCATGAGCACGACGGGATGCGGAATGTGCCCCCAAACCGCACGGGGATCGCCGACGAGCGCGTCGAGCACGAGCGCCATAACAAGCACCCAAAGGGAATCCTGTGATAGGAACACGTTAGATGCTTGAGGGGACCGGATCGGGGGCGACCGTTCCGGTGAAGACGAGCGATATGGGCTTTTGATGAAACACGGGGGCGATCTTTCGGAAGCGATCGCGCTTTACGGCGGCGCGATCGAAGATTGGCTCGATCTGTCCACCGGGATCAATCCAGAGCCTTGGCCAGTGGATATGCGCCTTTTGACGAAGGCTCTGCAACGCCTGCCCGCGCGCGCGGACGAAAAGGCTCTGGCCGATAGTGCGAGGCAGGTCTATCAAGTCCCGAAAGCGGCCGGCATCGCCGCTGCGCCCGGCGTGCAAGCGCTCATTCAATGGCTCCCGTATCTCGCGTGCGAAGGGGACGTTGCCATTCTCGGGCCGACCTATAGCGAACATGCCCAATCCTGGCAGCGCGCGGGCCGGACCGTCATCGAAATCAGCGACATCAATAATCTGCCTCAAAATATTCGCCACGCCGTAGCCGTCAATCCGAACAATCCCGACGGGCATATCACCCCGCCTGCACATTTGATCGCTTGCGCTGAAGAAATGAAACGGCGCAACGGCTGGCTCATCGTGGATGAATCCTTCGCCGATATTAACCCTTCAATCGGATGCGCCAGTCTCTGCGCCGATCTTCCGATCGTCGTGCTGCGGTCCTTCGGCAAGTTTTTCGGCCTGCCCGGTCTGCGATTGGGATTTCTCATCGCAAATCATCAGACCGCTTCCCTTTTCAAAACCGCGCTCGGTCCCTGGTCTGTATCGGCTCCAGCCCTCATTATCGGCGCTGCCGCGCTTGCCGACCATGCCTGGGCCAACGCCTCGCGTGCAAAACTGGCGCTGATGGCGCAGCGTCTCGACGACGTTCTCACGGCCGCTGGGCTCAAAGTCATCGGCGGCATTTCCTTGTATCGTCTTGTGCACCATGCCAATGCCAAGGCTCTGCATGAGAAGCTCGCATGTCAACATATCTGGTGCCGCCGTTTCGATGGATTTGAAGACCATCTCCGCTTTGGCCTGCCGCGCGACGATCGCAACCTTTCAAGATTGAAGGAAGCTCTTTCATCCCTATGACCGATGCGAGTCCGATGCGAAAAGAAGTTCACCGTCTGCTCGCGCTCATGCCGGAGCCGAACCGGCTAGGAATGGAAGCCGTTGCGCTCCGCGACGCGCGATTGACGAAGCCGCCAGGAAGCCTTGGACGTCTCGAAGAGATCGTCCTATGGCTCGCGGCCTGGCAGGCCCGTCCAAATCCCAAGATCGAAGCGCCGCTTGTCTGCATCTTCGCCGCCAATCACGGCGTGGCACAGCAAAGCGTCTCCGCCTATCCGGCCGAAGTTACGCATCAGATGGTTGCAAATTTTCGCAGCGGCGGCGCGGCGATCAATCAGATCTGCGAAAGTTTCGGTCTTCGCCTCGAGGTTTTCGAACTCTCGCTCGATCACCCAACTCAGGATTTCACGCTTGCGCCCGCCATGGACGATGGCGAGTGCTTCAAGGCGTTCACGAAAGGCCGCGAGGCCATCCGCGAAGGCACAGATCTGCTCTGCCTTGGCGAGATGGGAATCGGTAATACGACATCGGCCGCCGCGATTTACGCAGCCCTTTTCGGCGGCGATCGCGGTCTTTGGGCCGGGCGCGGCACGGGCCTCGACGATGCGGGCCTCTCACGCAAGCGCGATGTCATCGAGGCTGGCCTTGCGCTGCACGATGCCTTTTGCTCCGACCCGCTGGAGGTGCTGCGGCGCCTTGGCGGACGCGAAATCGCCGCGCTCGCAGGTGCGATTTTGGAAGCGCGCCTGAGGCGCATTCCGGTCATTCTCGACGGCTATATCGTCACCGCCGCCGCCGCCATTCTGCATGCGCTCGATCCAGCCGCGATCGATCATTGCATCGCAGGGCACATTTCACCGGAGGGCGCCCATTCGGAGGTCTTGATCAGACTCGGCA
>Ga0116230_10004710_pt1 | contig 13376 bp, 13 predicted proteins | sample S1TSphfallax_3_FD_88678 | JGI IMG/M metagenome (GOLD analysis project Ga0116230, IMG submission 88678) | Host-associated microbial communities from peat moss isolated from Minnesota, USA - S1T2_Fd - Sphagnum fallax MG | ecosystem: Host-associated > Plants > Peat moss > Unclassified | place...
GGTCGCCAGCCTTCGGTAAGGCCGAGCACCTCCCGAAAGAACGCGGTCGTGGCGGCCAGGCGGTCGGTGCCGATATTGATGTGATCAAGACCGCGGATCATGGCGCCCTTGGCTTCCCCTCTGATCGTGCTCTCGCCCTTTCCCAAAAGCGACGGGCAAGTCCGAAGATCGCCACGGCGGCCCAGCTCGCCTCCATGAGGAACGCCGAGAGGTTGAAGGCCCGGCTGAGCGAGACCATGATAAGACAGGCGCCCCCGAAATTCATCAGGAGCGATGTCACCCCGGTCGGGTCCAGTCTGCGCAGTTGCGCTGCGGCGTAGGCGATCAGGATAGAGAAAACACCAGCCAACCCGATGGCGTCAAAAAGCCCCATTCGCCGATGACCCGGGCCTTAGGAGGCGTACTTCACGGCGGTATAGAACATCTCAGAGGTGTCGCCGTTGCGATCAGAAGGAGTGTCATTGGCCTTGCGGATCGTGGTCAGAACGAGCGCCTGATGCAGACCATCGGCATTGAGCACCCACGACCTGGTGATGAATTCCTGGCCATCTTCGGTGTGCTTGTCGTTCCGATCCAAGGCGAAGCCGTGGGCGAGCGCCGCCCAATTGTGCAGCGCGGCTACAAGGGGCTTGGCCGGCTCAGCCTGGTCCACGGCGTGCAGGAGTTCGACCTGACAAGTTGTGGGATTGGAGCCAGGAGCCAGGACCGTGAATTGGTAGCCCGGGCGCTTAAGGACAAAATTGTCGCCGGCCTTGCGGAAACCCGCCGCCTTGGCGAGCTTAGCGAGATCGCCGTGGTTTACCGCGGGCATGCAGATGCTCTGCAACGTGTCCAGAAGCTCGATAGCGGCCGGATCAGTGGGGGGCGCAGGAGGCGCGGCAGGGACGTCCGGAGTCGCGGCGGGCGAGCTTGTTGGGGATGTGGGCGGCGCGGCTTCGGGGGCCGTCTGGGCCACGGCCAGGGAGGCGAGGCCGGCAACGCCCAACAAGACGATGGTGGCAAGGCGCATGACGAGATTCCCCTCTCAAATTGGTGTGTGGCGAACACGCGTTCCTGGCAGTCCCGCCCGGCGCCATTTAGTCAATCCGCCCAGGCGTTTCGAGGCGCTTATCAGGTCACTTCGTCCGCTTTTTCGGCGAGAATGGTAAGGCCTTCGGGCGTAACATCGGCAAACCCGCCATGGATGTCGAAAGTCCTCACAGCGCCTTCCGCATGCACTTTCACCCAGCCTTCCTTGAGCGTCGTCATGAACGGCGCGTGGCCCGCGAGCACACCGAAGTCGCCCTCGGAGCCTGGCGCATCGACCTGATCCACCTGGCCGGAAAACAGCTCCCGCTCAGGCGAAACGAGCGAGAAATGGAGTTTAAGCGCCACGGCGCCTAGCCCTCCGCCGCCAGGCGCTCGGCCTTGGCCGCGGCCTCGTCGATCCCGCCCACCATCCGGAACGCGGTCTCTGGCAGATGATCATATTCGCCGTCGCAAACCGCCTTGAAGGATTTGATCGTGTCCTCGAGGGACACAAACACGCCTGGTTGATTGGTGAAGGCCTCGGCCACGTGCAGGGGCTGGGAGAGGAACTGGCTGATCTTTCGGGCGCGCGCCACGGTCAGCTTATCCTCCTCGGAAAGCTCATCCATGCCCAGAATGGCGATGATGTCTTTCAGGGCCTTGTACTGCTGCAGGATTTCCTGAACCCGCCGGGCGACCATGTAGTGTTCCTCGCCCACCACCAGGGGATCAAGAATCCGCGAGGTGGAATCCAGGGGATCCACTGCCGGGAAAATACCCAGGGCGGCGATATCGCGGCTGAGAACGGTCTTGGCGTCCAGGTGGGCGAAGGAGGCGGCCGGCGCCGGGTCGGTCAGGTCGTCGGCAGGCACGAAGATGGCCTGAACCGAAGTGATCGAGCCCTTGTTGGTGGAGGTGATGCGCTCCTGCAGATTGCCCATTTCGGTGGCGAGGGTCGGTTGATAACCCACTGCTGAGGGGATCCGGCCCAGTAGAGCCGACATTTCCGACCCCGCCTGGGTGAAGCGGAAGATGTTATCGATGAAGAGCAGAACGTCCTTGCCCTCTTCGTCGCGGAAATACTCCGCCTGGGCGAGGCCGGAGAGCGCCACGCGGGCCCGGGCGCCGGGGGGCTCGTTCATCTGGCCGTAGACCAGGGCGCAGCGAGAGCCTTCGGTGGACCCGCCGTTTTCCTTGGGGTCCACGTTCACCTTGGATTCGATCATTTCGTAATAGAGGTCGTTGCCCTCGCGCGTGCGCTCGCCGACGCCGGCCAGAACCGAATAGCCGCCATAGGCCTTGGCGATATTATTGATCAGTTCCTGCATCGTCACGGTCTTGCCCACGCCCGCGCCGCCAAAAAGGCCGGTCTTTCCCCCCTTGGTATAGGGGCACAGAAGATCGATGACCTTGATGCCAGTGACCAGGATCTCGGCCGAGGTCGTCTGTTCAGCGAAGGGCGGCGCCTCGCGGTGGATGCTGGCGCGGCGATTGTGCGGAATGGGGCCGGCCTCGTCCACCGGCTCGCCGATCACGTTCATGATACGGCCGAGGCACCCCGGTCCCACGGGGACGGTGATCGGTCCGCCGGTGTCGAGGACCGGCTGCCCGCGCGTCAGCCCCTCGGTGGTGTCCATGGCGATGGTGCGCACGGTGTTTTCGCCCAGGTGTTGGGCCACCTCGAGGACCAGGCGGAAGGGCTCGCCCGTCTTCTGGTCGGTATTGGTGGTTTCCAGGGCGTTGAGGATTGCCGGCAGGTGGCCCTCGAAAGCCACATCCACCACGGCGCCAATGATCTGCACGATACGCCCCGTCGCGGTGACGGGGACGGTGGTGGTCTCGAAGATGGTGTCGGTCATGGTCATGGGAAGATGGGCTTTCGACTAAAGGGCTTCGGCGCCGGAGATGATCTCGATCAACTCCTTGGTGATCTGCGCCTGGCGGGTACGGTTCATGATAAGTTTCAGGGCGGCGATCATCTCGCCGGCGTTGCGGGTGGCGTTATCCATGGCGGCCATCTGGGCAGCGAAGAAGCCAGCCTGATTCTCCAATAGCGCGGCGAGGATTTGCGTGGTCAGGTTGCGGGGCAACAGGGCGGCGAGAATGGCCCCCTCATCCGGCTCATACTCATAAGTCGCGCCCCGCAGATCGATAATGGGCGCGGCCCCGGCGATCTGGGCCGGGATCAGCTGCTGGCGCGTGGGAACCTGGCTCACCACGGAGATGAAGCGGTTATAGAACAGAGTAACCACGTCCGCCTCGCCATTCTCGAAGCGCTGGCTGATCAGGTCGGAAATCTCCTGGGCCTTAGCGAGCGACGGGACCCCGGCCTCCAGCGTCGCCACGAAACGGTCGCCGAACAGACGCTTTAGCTGATCCTTGGCCTTACGACCCACCGGGATCACCGATACCTCACGACCCATGGCGATCTGGGCGGCAATATAGTCGCGCGCAGCCCTGGCGATAGAGCTATTGAACCCGCCAGCGAGGCCCTTGTCGGCGGTGGCCACCACGATCAGTTCGCGCCTCTGAGAACCTGTCCCAGCAAGCATTGGCGGCGCGCCATCGGCGGAGACGCCGGCCGCCAGATTGGCGATGACCGACGCCATCCGTGCGGCGTAGGGTCGAGCGCTTTCGGCTGCCTCGCGGGCCCGGCGAAGCTTCGCCGCGGCGACCATCTGCATCGCCTTGGTGATCTTCTGCGTGGAGCTGACGCTCGTGATCCGGGTCTTAAGGTCCTTAACGCTGGCCATGTAGCGGCTCTGCGTCCCTTAAGCGAAGATCGCGGCGACGGAGTCGAGCACGACCTTCAGTTCGGTTTCGAGGTCGGCCGGAAGGGCCTTGCTCACGCGGATCTTTTCAAGGACGCCGCCAGTCTCGCCCCGCAGTCGGGTCAGCAGCTCATTCTGGAAATTCAGAACCTCGCTCACGGGGATCTTGTCCAGATAGCCCCGTGTGCCAGCATAGAGAACGCAGACCTGCTCCTCCGCCTGAAGCGGCGCATATTGTGGTTGCTTCAGCAGCTCGGTGAGGCGCTCGCCCCGGGCCAGCAGACGCTGGGTGGAAATGTCGAGGTCAGAGCCGAACTTGGCGAAGGCGGCCATTTCCCGATATTGTGCAAGCTCGCCCTTCAGGGGGCCGACGGCGGTTTTCATGGCCTTTATCTGAGCGGCCGAGCCGACGCGCGAGACCGAAACGCCCACATTCATCGCGGGGCGGATGCCCTGATAAAAGAGGTCGGTCTCCAGGAAAATCTGGCCGTCAGTGATGGAGATTACGTTGGTGGGGATATAGGCCGAGACGTCATTGGCCTGCGTCTCGATAATCGGCAGGGCGGTCAGGGACCCGGAGCCGAAGGCTTCGTTCAGCTTGGCCGCGCGTTCCAGAAGGCGGGAGTGCAAATAGAAGACATCGCCCGGATAGGCTTCGCGACCTGGCGGGCGGCGCAGCAGGAGACTCATCTGGCGATAGGCGACGGCCTGCTTGGAAAGGTCGTCATAAATGATGAGGGCGTGCATGGCGTTGTCGCGGAACCACTCGCCCATGGCGCAGCCGGAGAAGGGGGCCAGGAACTGCAGGGGGGCGGGCTCGGAGGCGGTGGCCGCCACCACGATGGTGTAGTCGAGGGCGCCACGCTCCTCGAGGGTCTTCACCAGCTGCGCCACGGTGGAGCGCTTCTGACCGATGACCACATAGACGCAATAGAGCTTGGCGCTCTCATCCGTGCCCGCATTGATCTGCTTCTGGTTCAGGATGGCGTCGATGGCGACGGCGGTCTTGCCGGTCTGGCGGTCGCCGATGATCAGTTCGCGCTGACCCCGGCCGATGGGGACCAGCGAATCGATGATCTTCAGGCCGGTCTGAACCGGCTCGTGAACACTCTTGCGCGGGATAATGCCTGGAGCCTTGACGTCCACACGACGGCGCTCGGCCACATCGGTGAGAGGGCCCTTGCCGTCGATCGGCTCGCCCAAAGGATTGACCACGCGACCGAGCAAGCCCTTGCCCACCGGCACGTCGACGATCTCGCCCAGGCGGCGAACTTCGTCGCCTTCCGAGATTTCCGCATCCGCGCCGAAGATCACGACGCCCACATTATCGCGCTCCAGATTCAGGGCCATCCCCTTGACCCCGGCGGAGGGAAACTCGACCATCTCGCCGGCCTGGACTTGGTCGAGGCCATAGACCCGCGCGATTCCGTCACCCACGCTCAAGACTTGGCCAACATCGGAGACATCGGCCTCCACGCCGAAATGAGCGATCTCAGCTTTTAGAATGTCAGAAATTTCAGCAGCGCGAATATCCATGGAGGTGTCTTCTCAGGCTCTCTTCAGGGCGAATTTGAGGGTGTCGAGTTTCGATTTCAGGGAGGCGTCATAGAGGCGCGAGCCGACCCGCACTTTGAGGCCGCCCAGGATCGAGGGATCCACGACGGCGTCGATTTGCGGCTCTTTGCCAAGCGCCTGACGCAGAGCCGCCGTCAGACCACGAGTCTGGGCGTCGGTTAAGGGGATCGCGGTGACCACGTGAGCCGAAACAAGGCCACGGCGGTCGGCTGCCAAGCGCTGGAAAGCGGCAATCACGTCGCCCAGCGCGGCGGTGCGGCGGTTGGCGCAAAGGAGGCCGAGAAACTTTTCCGTCGTTTTATGAAATCCGGCGCGCGCCGCCAAGGCCGTGAGTCCCTTGGTCTTTTCCTGCGCGGAAAATCGAGGCGAGGCGAGAAGGCGTCGGAGATCTTCGCTTTCGGTGATCAAAGCCTTCAGCGCGACGAGATCACCCTCCACCGCGTCAAGCGCCTTCTCCTCGACTGCGAGGTCAAAGAGCGCCTGGGCATAACGCGCGCCCACATCCGTCGCCCTGGAATCGTCCGCCACGTAAAATCCGTCCGGTATCATTGCAACGCCAGCCCGGAAAAGCTCCAGAACTGGCAGGAAAGCCTTGAATGGGCTCAGGAATCTGGGGCGTTCGGAGCGCCGCGAAGGTCCCCCCATCGCTAGGCCGCGCGCCTGATACCATGGCCTCCCTGGCGCCGCAACCAAGGCTCAAATATCAGGCGTTTTGGCCTCGTCACAAAGGGCCTTTGGAAGCAAGGCGACCCTTCTGGATCCTCATTGCTGAAGCGGCTTGGCGAAATTCGCGGTGACGCCGGGAAACGCCGCGAGCATGGCCTGGCGCCAGAAAGGCGGCATGGCGTCAAAGGAAGCGACCTTTCGACGATAGCAGCGCGAAAAATAGTCTCCCTTCTGGTCGTCCATCTCCAGCCACGGCGGCCATATGTTGATATCCGAGAACATCTGGCCTGCCAGCGGCATTGGCATGTCTGGATTGAGGATATCCGTGGCCGAGCCGAAATAGGTCGCCAGATCATTGACCCGGATCGTGCGGCGCCCCGGCGCGGCTTGGCCGCTGAGGAGAATATTGCCTTCCACACGGCCTTGAGGGGTCGAGGGGCGGCGCGGTCGCCGCCGCGCCCATGGGGGACGCTGTCGCCACCGCCAAGCCTCCGCCAAGGAGCTACCGGCGGTTTAAGTCGGGCGAGGAGGAACGGTCAGTCGCGCCGGTCGATCTCAAAGCCATGGCGATGCCCCTGCTTACAAATCCCCGCCACCGGCAACTGGGAACCTTTTAGGCGGCGGCGGGCTTTGGAGCCACGGACACCTCACGTCGAAAGAAGCCCCACATGGCAAAGACCGCGCCCCGCACCGACAAACCGTTCCTCAGCGACGTCAAAACGCTCCGAGATCGCGCGCGCAAACACCTTGAGATGGGCGCCGTGACCTCCGGCTATCGGGGCGACCCAAAACACACCGTGGAAATTCTCCAATCGGTACTGGCGACCGAAATCGTCTGCGTGCTGCGCTACACGATGCACGCAGTGTCGGCCACAGGCATCTCCAGCGAAGGGGTCAAGGCGGAGTTCGCCGAACATGCCAAGGAAGAGCAAGAGCATATGATGGCCGTCGCCGAGCGGATCACGCAACTCGGGGGAGAGCCCAATTTCGATCCTGAGGGCTTGGCCAGCCGATCCGCTTCGCAATATTCGGCCGGTGGCTCCCTTGTCGATATGATCCGCGAAAACCTGATCGCAGAGCGCATCGCGGTAGAGCATTACCAGGAACTTATCCGATATTTCGGCGACGACGATCCCACGACCAAGAGGATGCTCGACTGGATCCTCTCGGTGGAAGAGGAACACGCCGATGACATGCATGACTTGCTCGTGGCCCACGAGGGGACGCCATCGCTGCCACGGTGAAGATATAGCGCTATGTCCCACCTAATTAGGGGGCGAGCTTGCTGTTGCCAGGCGTGGCGATCTGGGGTTTGAGAGGCGCGCTTTGAGGCGCCCACGCCGTATGACGACAAAGGACCCATGAAAGATCCGTTGAAGACCGGTTTTGCCGACCGCCTCACCCTCCAGGCCGAGGCCAAGAAAGCCTTGCTCGCCAAGCTCAAGCCCAAGCCAACCGTGCAAGCGACCGAATTCGAGAGCCGCGAGGTGATTAAGGCCCGGGAGCTCGAAATCGTTCGCGCCGCTAGGGCAGCCGCCAAGGAAGAGGCGCGGCTCGCCGCGGAAGCCGCGGCGCTCGCGGAGTTGGAAGCCAAACGTGGCGAGCGCAAGGAGCGCAAGGCCCTCACCAAGGCCGAGCAGAAGGCGAAGCGCGACGCGAAGTACGCGGCGCGAAAGGCGCGCTCACGATAGTCATGAAAGAGCCCCCGCCGTTCCCGACGGGGGCTTAGATGCAGGCGGGTTTACCCCGCGTGTGGGGTCTTAGGCGAGGTCGAAGCGATCCAGACTCATGACCTTGTTCCAAGCGGCGATGAAGCTCGCCAGGAATTTCGGCAAAGAGTCTTCGCACGCATAGACCTCGGCGATGGCGCGAAGCTGGGAGTTCGAGCCGAACAGGAGATCGACCCCCGAGGCGGTCCATTTCAGCGTGCCGGTGGTTCGATCACGCCCCTCGAACACGCCCGGCGTCGTGGCGGACTTTGTCCAGGTCGTGCTCATGTCGAGCAAGTTGACAAAGAAATCGTTGGTCAGTGTCTGCGGCCGCTCCGTGAGCACCCCCAGCGACGACCCTCCGAAATTCGCGTTGAGGGCGCGCAAGCCCCCCACCAGAACGGTCATTTCAGGCGCCGAGAGGGTCAGGAAATGCGCCCGATCCACCAGCATTTCCTCCGCCGAGCGCGGGGCCGCCTTGGCCACATAGTTGCGGAAGCCATCCGTCTTGGGTTCGAGCACGGCGAAGGAGGCCACGTCGGTATCAGCCTGGGTCGCGTCCGTCCGACCGGGCGCAAAGGGGACGCTCACGGTCCGGCCAGCGTTCTGCGCCGCGGCTTCGATCGCGGCGCATCCGCCAAGGACGATGAGATCGGCTAGAGAGACCCGCTTTCCGCCAGACTGGGCGTTGTTGAAAGCTTGCTGTATCCCTTCAAGAACTCCCAAGACCTTGGTCAGTGTCGCGGGTTGATTAACCTCCCAGTTCTTCTGCGGCTCCAGGCGGATCCGCGCGCCGTTCGCGCCACCGCGCTTATCGGTCCCACGGAAGCTCGCGGCCGACGCCCAGGCCGTGGTGACCAGTTCGGCGATGGTGAGCCCAGAGGCGAGAATATCCGCCTTGAGGGCCCCGATATCGGCCGCGTCGATGAGATCGTGCGTCACAGCAGGGACAGGGTCCTGCCAGAGTTGAGGCGGGGCAACCAACGGGCCCAGGCAACGCGCGACGGGGCCCATATCCCTGTGGGTGAGTTTATACCAAGCCCTGGCGAAGGCGTCGGCGAAGGCCGCCGGGTCTTCATGAAAGCGCTTGGAAATTGGGGCGTAGTCCGGATCGAACCTCAGGGCCAGGTCGGTGGTGAACATGATCGGGGCGTGGGTCTTGGTCGGGTCGTGGGCGTCAGGCACCGTGCCTGCCCCCGCTGCGTCCTTGGGAGTCCACTGGTGGGCGCCCGCAGGACTCTTGGTCAACTCCCACTCAAAGCCGAAGAGGTTGTCGAAGTAGTTGTTGTCCCAAGCCACCGGGTTGGTGGTCCAGGCGCCCTCCAGGCCACTTGTGATCGCATCGCCGCCAACGCCGCTGCGGAACGTGTTCTTCCAACCAAACCCCTGCTCTTCAAGGCTGGCGCCCTCGGGCTCGGGACCGACATATTGACCTGGATCAGCGGCCCCGTGCGCCTTGCCGAAGGTATGGCCCCCGGCGATGAGGGCGACGGTTTCCTCATCATTCATGGCCATGCGCGCGAAGGTTTCGCGAATGTCCCGGGCCGCCGCGAGGGGGTCGGGCCGACCATTGGGTCCCTCGGGATTCACGTAGATCAGACCCATCTGGACCGCGCCGAGCGGGGTCTCAAGCTGGCGATCTCCGGTGTAACGCTCGTCGCCTAGCCAGGCCTCTTCCGGGCCCCAATAGATGTCCTCTTCCGGCTCCCAGACGTCCGCGCGGCCGCCCGCGAAACCGAACGTCTTGAGGCCCATGGAGTCGAGGGCGCAATTGCCCGCCAGGATCATCAGGTCCGCCCAAGAGATCTTGGCGCCATACTTCTGCTTTATCGGCCAAAGGAGGCGTCGCGCCTTATCGAGGCTCACATTGTCCGGCCAGCTGTTGAGGGGCGCGAAACGTTGCGCTCCCGAGCCGGCCCCGCCGCGGCCGTCGCCGATGCGGTAGGTGCCGGCGCTGTGCCAAGCCATGCGAATGAAAAGAGGGCCGTAGTGGCCGTAGTCGGCGGGCCACCATGGTTGGGAGGTCGTCATCAGCGCGTGCAGGTCAGCCCTCACCGCCTCGATATCAAGGCTCTGGAAGGCCTCCGCATAATCAAACGCCGCGCCCATGGGATCGGAAAGCGCCGAGTTCTGGTGGAGAACCTTCAGATTGAGCTGGTTCGGCCACCAATGCTGGTTGGCCGTCGTCCCCATCGCCAGGTGCTTGTGCGATCCGCCCATAACCGGGCATTTTCCGGCTCCGGGCATTTCCGATCCGTCCATGGTGTCTCTCCTGTCGCGGGCAGTCGCATTCGCCCCTGGCCAACAGTGGTAAACCTTAGACCGACATTGATCCAATCAATTTAATTTTCACGCCCCATAGGCGTGGTCTATGGGTGAGGCGAGCGCGGATCAGGCGCCACTCTCCGCGCCGGTCACGCCATCCCAGAACTGACGGGCCTTTTTGAAGAAGCCTGCCGAGCGGGGATTTTGCTGCTCGCTGCAGGCCTCCTCGAAGGAGCGAAGAAGGGCTTTCTGAGCGGCATTAAGCTTGGTGGGTGTTTCGATGAATAGTTCCACGACCAGATCGCCCCGCTCGCGCGAGCGCAAGGATGGCATGCCCCGACCGCGCAGCCGAACCGTACGCCCGGTCTGCGCGCCTTCGGGCACTTTGATCTTGATGCGCGGATCGCCGTCGCAGTTCTCCCCGCCCAGCAGGCAGGGCGCTTCGATCTCTCCGCCCAGGGCCGCGGTGGTCATGGGCACGGGGACCGAGCAGAGGAGGTCCAGGCCATCGCGCTCGAAGAGCTCGTGGGGACGGACGGAGACAAAAATATAGAGATCGCCCCTGGGACCGCCTCGGGCCCCTGCGTCACCCTCGCCAGACAGGCGGATGCGGGAGCCATCATCCACTCCCGCAGGGATGCGCACCTGAAGCGTGCGCTCGCGCCGCACCATCCCGTGGCCCGCGCAGGACTGGCAGGGTTCGAGAACAACGCGCCCGGCTCCGCCGCAGCGGGGACACGCCGTCTCCACGGCGAAGAAACCCTGGTTTCGGCGCACCCGACCAGCGCCCGCGCAGGCCACGCACGTTGTCGGGCTTGTGCCCCGCTTGGCGCCGGAGCCTTCGCAAACCTCGCAGGCCACGGCGGCGGGAACCTTGATATCGACCTGAGCGCCCTGATAGGCGTCCTCCAGGCTAATCTGCAAGTCGTAGCGCAGATCCTGACCCCGGGCGGGGCCATTCTGGCGCGACCCCCGGCCGAACATGTCGCCAAACACATCGCCAAACACATCATTGAAGATGTCATGGACGTCGTGAAATCCCGCGCCCCCCTCGCCCCCGCCGCCGTTCAGGCCCGCATGACCGAACCGGTCGTAGACAGCGCGCTTCTTGGCGTCGGAGAGGACGGAATAGGCTTCGTTGATTTCCTTGAATCGCGCGGTGGCGTCCACGCAGCCGCCATTGCGGTCGGGATGGTGCTCCATGGCGAGCTTGCGGAAGGCTGACTTCAGGCCAGCCTCGTCACAATCGCGCTGCACCCCCAGCACTTCATAATAGTCCCGCATCTTACGTCTTTCGCCCTCGGCGTTCGTGCGTGGAGTTAAGGTCCGGCGCGGCGCCTCCGAAGCTCATCTGCCCCGGAGGCGTCGCGAGGTCTCTATTTCTTATCGCCAGACACATCCTCGAACTCGGCATCGACCACACCGTCATCGGCAGCGCCCGACGGAGCCGCCCCTTCAGACCCCGGCGCGCCAGCCTGGGCTTGATACATGGCCTCGCCAAGTTTCATGGAGGCCTGCATCAGGATTTGGGTCTTTGCGGCTATGGACTCAGGGTCCTCGCCCTCCAGCGCGGTCTTGAGATCCGCCACCGCGGCCTCAATGGCGCTCTTCTCGGCCGCGCCGACTTTGTCGCCGTGTTCAGTGAGCGCTTTTTCCGTGGAGTGGATCAGGGCGTCGCCATGGTTCTTGGCCTCCACCAGATCCTTGCGAGCCTTGTCTTCGGCGGCGTTGGCTTCGGCCTCCCGCACCATGGCCTCGATATCAGTCTCGGAGAGACCGCCATTGGCCTGGATGCGGATGGACTGCTCCTTGGCCGTGGCCTTGTCGCGGGCCGACACATTGACGATGCCATTGGCGTCGATGTCGAAGGTGACCTCCACCTGGGGAACACCGCGGGGCGCCGGCGGAAGGCCGACCAAATCAAACTGGCCCAGCAGCTTATTGTGCGCCGCCATGGGCCGCTCGCCCTGGAACACCCGAATGGTCACCGCGCTCTGATTATCATCGGCGGTGGAGAAGACCTGGCTCTTCTTGGTCGGAATGGTTGTATTGCGCTCGATCAGGGGGGTGAAAACCCCGCCAAGGGTCTCGATGCCCAGGGTGAGCGGCGTCACATCCAGTAGCAGAACGTCCTTGACGTCCCCTTGCAGAACGCCCGCCTGGATAGCCGCGCCCAGGGCGACCACTTCGTCGGGATTGACGCCGCGATGGGGCTCGCGACCGAAGAACTGGGTCACGGTCTCGATGACCTTGGGCATGCGCGTCATGCCGCCCACCAGGATCACCTCATCAATATCAGACTTCTTGAGGCCCGCGTCCTTCAGCGCCTGGTCACAGGGGCCAATGGTCTTGACAATAAGATCCTCCACCAGGGCTTCAAGCTTGGCGCGGGTCAGCTTGATGTTCAGGTGTAGGGGGCCCGAGGCGTTCATGGAGATGAAGGGCAGGTTGATCTCATACTGGGCGGTGGAGGACAGCTCCTTCTTGGCCTTTTCCGCCTCTTCCTTCAGACGCTGAAGGGCGAGCTTATCCTTCCGCAGATCAACGCTCTGTTCCTTTTTGAACTCCTCGGCGAGATAATCGACGATGCGCAGGTCGAAATCCTCGCCGCCCAGGAAGGTGTCGCCATTGGTGGCCTTCACCTCGAAGACGCCATCGCCGATTTCCAGGACAGAGACGTCAAAAGTGCCGCCGCCCAGGTCATAGACGGCGATCTTCTTGCCGTCGTTCTTTTCCAGGCCATAGGCGAGGGCCGCGGCCGTGGGCTCATTGATGATACGCAGGACTTCCAGGCCGGCGATCCGGCCCGCGTCCTTGGTCGCTTGCCGTTGGGCGTCATTGAAGTAGGCGGGAACGGTGATGACCGCTTTTTCCACCTTTTCACCAAGGTGCGCCTCGGCGGCTTCCTTCATCTTTTGCAGAATGAAGGCGGACACCTGCTGGGGCGAATAGTCCTTATCATGGGCGCGCACCCACGCATCGCCGGTGGGGCCCTTGACGATCTTATAGGGCACCATGCCCTTATCCTTCTCCACCATGGGGTCGGTGAAGGCGCGACCGATCAGGCGCTTGATGGCGAACAGGGTGTTTTCCGGATTGGTCACCGCTTGCCGCTTGGCCGGCTGTCCCACCAGGCGCTCGCCATCCTCCAGAATGGCAACGACGCTGGGCGTGGTGCGTACGCCCTCGGCGTTCTCGATCACCTTGGGCGCCTTGCCGTCCATGATCGCGACACAGGAATTGGTTGTGCCAAGATCGATACCGATAATCTTGCTCATGAGTCTCTTTCCAGCTCCGTCATTGGCGAACGGCAGACTTGGCCTTCGAAAACGAGAAGCGCCGCCTCTACTGCCGTTCCCTTCATCCTTGGTCGCACAGCATA
>Ga0116230_10004711_pt1 | contig 13372 bp, 11 predicted proteins | sample S1TSphfallax_3_FD_88678 | JGI IMG/M metagenome (GOLD analysis project Ga0116230, IMG submission 88678) | Host-associated microbial communities from peat moss isolated from Minnesota, USA - S1T2_Fd - Sphagnum fallax MG | ecosystem: Host-associated > Plants > Peat moss > Unclassified | place...
ACACCCCCGCCGCCAGTCCGAATGCGACATCGTTTCCAAGTCGGATTGCCTCTTCCTCGTCATGGAAGCGTATAACTGCTAGCACCGGCCCAAATACCTCTTCCTGTGCGATCCGCATTCCGTTCAACACGCCGGTGAAAATGGTTGGGCGAACGAATTGCCCTTGTCCAAGCCCGGCCCCCGACGCGGCCTCGCCGCCAAGCACACAGGTGGCGCCCTCGGAACGCGCCATCTCGATCATGCGAAGGATCTTCTCGAACTGAGGGCGTGTTGCGATTGGGCCAATCTGCGTTGCGGAGTCAGATGGGTCGCCAAGACGCGCTTCGGCCACAAACGCCACGAGGCGCGCCACGAAGTCGTCGTGGATCGTGTCTTGAACGAGAAGCCTCGACCCTGCAATGCAGGTTTGGCCGCTCGCGGCAAAGATCCCTGATACGACACCTTTAACGGCTTGATCGAGGTCAGCATCGTCAAAAACGATGTTCGGTGACTTACCCCCCAGTTCAAGCGAAACCGGCTTCATACCACGGGCCGCAGCCTCATAGATCCGCGCGCCCGCCTCGTCGCCGCCGGTAAACGCAATACGCGCCACACGGGGATTCTCGACTAGAGGTGCGCCAACCTCCGCGCCGAAACCGGTGACAAGGTTCACCACACCTGGCGGGAAGCCCGCTTCCTCGACCAGGCGCATGAGGTGAAGGAATGATGCCGACGTGTACTCAGAAGGCTTGATGACGATCGTGTTTCCAGCGGCAAGCGCTGGTCCCATCTTCCACGCCGTCAAATTGAGCGGCGAGTTCCAAGGGGTGATCGCAACGACAACGCCGAGTGGCTCCAAACGGGTGTAGTTGAGTATGTTTGGCTTGTCAGATGGAATTGTCGCTCCCTGGACCTTGTCGGCGAGGCCGCCGAAATAGCGGAAATACGCACCCATGTAGCGGATCTGTCCGGTCACTTCGGACGCGAGCTTGCCATTGTCGCGCATCTCGATCTCGGCGATGGCGACTGCATCTCGCTCTACCAAGTCGGCCAAGCGTAGCAACAGGTTTCCTCGCTGGGTCGCGGTCATCCGCGACCAAGGGCCAGTCTCGAAGGCCGCGTGCGCCGCCTCTACGGCAGCGGTCGCATCGACCTCTCGGCCTCGTGCGATCATCGCCCAGCTTCGTCCGTTGAACGGGTCCTCCGTCGTGAACCAGCCGCCATCAGCCGCAGCCCGATACTCTCCTCCTATGACCATGGGATAGCAGGGCAGGCCATCCGGCCCTTGTTTTGGCCAGGCAGTGGCTTTGTTCAGACTGTGAGCGGTATCTGGCATATCTGTTTCCCGTGATGGTTGGTGCGATCGCCTCGTCTCGTCAGGTACGTGCAAGGGCCCTGTTGTTATTGGCAGCAGCCCGATACGCCTTGATGCGATCTTTCAGGCCCGGCTTTGCTGCAGAGCGCACCAGTGCCGCGAGGTCGGTATCCGGATCGCTACATCGCGTTCGATCGTGCAATGCGAGAACAGTCTGAGGGTCGAGCCTACGGGCAGCCGCACCAGCAGTTTCGACCGCTAGATCAATCGTGTCTTCCATCATGAGGGAAGTGGCCAAGTCGAGGCGCACGGCATCGGACGCCGCTGTCAGGGCTCCTGAAAGTAGCAGGTGCCGGGCTGCACCATTTCCGATGCGAGCAGCCAATCGGGCTGTTCCTAGAATTAACCCAAAGGAAGGCCCCGGAAACGAAAAGCTCGATCCTTCCACTGCGACCCGGTAATCACAAGCTACGAAGAGGTCCGCCCCGGCCCCAAACGCCCGCCCAGCGGCCACGGCCATGGTCGGTGCCGGGAAGGTATGCAGCCGCTGTAAAAGTAGCTCGATCCGTATAATCCGCAGGACGAGGTCGCCGTCCGAAGCTGCGTCAAGGTCATCGAGAGATAGACCGGTGCAGAAGTTCCGGCCCCTTCCTCGCAGAACGACTAGCCGAGCGCGCCGAGCGATCGCAGCATCAAGCGCCTCATGCAAACATTCGACCATTTCGGCATCGAGCGCGTTCCCGCGTTCTGGTCGGTTGAGCCAGAGGATCGTGATGTCCTCATGGGTCTCAACTTGGACGGCGCCACTCATCGTCTTGATCCCTCAGAACCGCGTATCAGCCCGCGGCTTGGGGGAGAGAGCCGGTCCTGTGCACTGACGCGCGCTCGAGCACTCGATCGACGAAGACTCCCGCCATTCCGGTGTAGCCATTAGGGTCGAGCATGCTGTCGATTTCGGCAGGTTGGAGTTGTTGCCCGATCAGCGGATGGGCGAGAAGGGCATCCTTGAGCGGTGTGCCCTGCTCGAATGCAGTCATGCACAGCTCATAGACCATCTCGTGGGCCTCCTGCTTACCGAAACGGCCGCTGAGCGCGAACATAATCGGCTCCGACATCAACAGGCCCTTCTGAATGTTCAGGTTCCGACGCATGTTGTCTGGGCGGACCGTGAGCCCCCGCATGACCGCAGCGGTCTTTCGAATTGCGGCATCTACCATGCAGCAGGTTCGGCCCAAGAACTCACGTTCCATCTGCAGCACGATCTTGTCGCGCTCGTGGTCTGCCAGCATCGTCTCGATCCCTAGCCCGGCGGAGGCGCGAACCACCCGCGCCAAGGCCACGATCCCCTCACAAGCCGGCGGGTTCCGCTTGTGCGGCATGGTGCTGCTGCCGACTTTGCCGGGAGAAAACGGCTCCTCGAGCTCGGCGAACTCGGTCTTTTGTAGGCTGTAGACTTCGTGTGCCATCTTGCCGAGCGTCGATGCTGCAATAGCCAATGTGCACATCAACTCAGCAATACTATCGCGTGATGTGTGCCAAGTGATGACAGGCAGATTTAGGCCAAGTTCTTCCATCAAACCACGCTGCACTGCGTCGCCCTGGTCACCCAGAGCCGCCAGTGTTCCAACCGCGCCGGAGAACTGCCCGATCAGAACGCGGGGCCGCATCTGCTGCAACCGGTCGAGGCTCCGCTGGATCTCTGCGGCCCAACCAGCTGCCTTGAAGCCGAATGTGATCGGTAGCGCCTGCTGCCCATGGCTCCGCCCGGCCATCACAGTGGCTCGATGCCGATCTGCAAGCGTACAAACGTGATCAAGGACGATTTTCATTCCTTCCTCAATCCCATCGAGGACCTCCCGGATCTGCATCACAGTGCCGGTGTCCATGATGTCCTGCGTCGTCGCTCCCCAATGGACATATTCGCCGGCGTTGCCGCTGCATAAAGCCTGGATCGCACGAAGCAGCGGCACAATCGGGTGGCTCGTGCGGTCCATTTCCCGCTTCATGGAGGCGAGATCGAGAAACTCGACTTTTGCCACTCGCTCGATCTCTGTCGCAGCCTCGGCTGGGATGATGCCGAGACGTCCTTGAACTCGCGCAAGTGCCGCCTCGATATCCAACCATTTCTGTACCGTATTTTCGTCACTGAAGATACGGCGCGAAAATTCGGTGCTAAACTGATCACGAAACAGCTCGCTATCAATAACATAACTACCCATGACGACTGTTTCCTCTTCGCTTGGCCCTATGGACCATTGTTGTTGAAGGCGCATTCACGCGACCTCGCGCGAGCGGTCCCAAATATTCGGGACGGTTTCGCTGGAGTATCCCGATATGAAAGAATTGACCTGGCCTGTGGGTTCGTACACGTGCCGTTGAACTGCACCGATATTTCCACCGTAGAGATGGACACTAATCGATACTTGATCGTCGAATGCGTTAAACACTTGATGGATGTCGCCGATCTCGGGAGCAACGCCATCGATCTCGCCTGGGTCCAGCCTTGCTGGCTTTCCGGCGACTGCGAGTGAGCCGGACGAAGTGCGGCTATAAGGCGTCGAGATCTCCGCGCCTCGCAGCATGCCGATCAATCCCCAAACTGTATGGTCATGGATCGGCGTCTTCTGGCCTGGGCCCCACACAAAGCTTACGAGAGAGAACCGCTCGGCCGGATCGCAGTGAAGTAGGTATTGGCGGTACAGTTGTGGGTGGGGAACGGTGCAGCTGTCCGGAAGCCAGTCGTCTACAGAAATAAGATCGGCCAGGAGCGGCTGGGCAGCCTGCATCAACTGGATCCCGGGCGGTATGTGACCGGCGAGATCTGTCATTGCACCCACGAAGCCACGCAGCCTGTTGATTGTCATGCTCGCTCCTCCCTTTCTTTGATGCCAAGTTCGTTCAGAACTTTGGTGGTATGCTCACCGAGTGCCGGGGGGCCGCAGCGGACCGGTACGGAGACGCCATCGACGACAATTGGCGATCCAAAGGTCCGAGTGCGGCCACCGCTGGGCAGTGTGATTTCCTGGACCCAGCCCATGTGCTGAACCTGGGGGTCGTCCAGCGCCTGTGCGTAAGTGTTGATCGGCGCGCTTGGCACACCCGCAGCGGCGAGCGCGGCCAGTAGGTCATCAACGCTGCGGCCGACAATCTTAGGCTTCAGTGCCTCGGACAGTGCTGCCTGATTGCTGGCACGCAACGCAGTGGTCACGAAGCGCGAATCCTTTTCGAGGTGGGGAACGCCAAGCACGTGGCAGGCTGCTCGCCAAAGGCGGTCATTGCCCGCGGCCATTACGAAGTGCCCGTCCCGCGCCGCGAAAGCCTGGTAGGGAGCATTGCGTGGGTGGGCCGAACCAAGTGCCTTTGGACTATGCCCGGTGCCGAAGAACTCGCTTGTCTGAAGCGCTGCTATGCCCAGCGTCGCGCCAAGCATGGAGACGTCTACCGCTCGCCCCAATCCGGTGGCTCTAACCTCGTGCAGCAGGCTTGCGATGGCGAACGCGGCATACAAACCGGTCGAGAAGTCGGAGACAGGCACGCCGCATTTAACTGGCTCCCCGCCAGGAGATCCGGTCACGCTCATCACGCCAGCCGCCGCCTGGATCGTAAGATCGAAGCCACCCTCAGTGCGGCGAGGGCCGCTCTGGCCAAAGGCGGAAATGGAACAGTATAGGAGGGATGGATGGACTCCGTGGAGCTCCTTGAAGCCAAGCCCCAATCGTTCCATCACGCCAGGGCGATTATTCTCCAGCAGAACGTCCGCAGTACGGACTAGCTCGAGGGCAGCATTGCCACCAAACTGAGTCTTTAGATCAAGTGCCACCGATCGCTTGTTTCGATTGATTGAGGCAAAGTTCTCGCTGTCTTCACCCCGAAGCGGGGGCCAAGCACGCATCGAATCACCGATCGGGCTCTCCACCTTGATGACATCCGCGCCCATGTCCGCCAGTAGCATGCCGCAGAACGGGCCCGCTGCGACCTGGCAGAACTCGATAACTCGCACACCTCTCAGCGGTTGGGTCATGGTGTCGCCCTCCGAGGCACGACACGGCTTCCAGCATATCCGATTAGCGCCGACGCGTTTCGCCCTGCTTCCCTGACCAGTGGAACAAAGCGTGCCGACGCAATCGGGCTAAAACGGTCGGATGGACCCGAAACACCGATAGCGGCCACGACACGTCCGTCTGCATCGAGAACTGGTGATGCTATTCCCCAGACCTGATCTCTCCACTCGCCGCGGTTAAACGCGACTCCCGTCTCGCGGACGCCAGATAGCTGACAGGCGAGAATTTTCACGTCGGTGATCGTGCTGCTGGTGAATGGCTTCAGGTGAGGAGCCAGTCGCTGGATTAGGCCGTCGCTTTGATGCGCCAGCAGCGCCTTGCCAGTGGCGACGGCATAGGCCGGCGCACGACCGCCAATCCGGCTGTAAGCCCGCACAGGCTGTGGGCTCTCGACCTTGTCAATATAGACGACCTCGACCCCGTCCAAGACTGAGAGGTGCGCCGATTCCTGCGTTTCTTGGGCGATCGCCGCTAGCACAGGCGCCACCGTCGATTTGATATCAAGGCGGGCGCTGACAAGGCCGCCGAGAGTCCACAGGCGCAAAGTGGCAGCATAGCGCCCCTGGTGGACCGAGACGTAGCCACAGTCGACCAAGGTCTGAAGAGTGCGATGGACATTGCTGGTCATCCAACCCAGTGCCCGCGCGAGCTTTGTGACGCCATCGAGCTCGGGCTGCACGATCAGGAGTTCGAGGAGGGCAAGGCCCTTAGTCAAGGTTTTATCAGTCATTCCAATATTCAGAATGTCATTCTGATGTCGATATTCTCTGTGATCGCCACCTCTGTCAACGGGATTGTATGACGGTATTACGAGCATAGGGTGGGTTGTATGAGGCCTTTGAGTAGCCGGCATGCTATTCGGTCGGCCATCACCAGGAGAAAGCGCCGGAATCGTGGACGTAGAGCAGGATATTTCAGTCGAGCGCCCGTCATCGCTTCGGGATCAGGTCGTGGCCAATCTTCGACAGGCCATAGTGACCAGGTTGTTTGCGCCGGGCGAGCGGCTCGTCGAGCGCCGCATGTGTGAAATGCTGGGGGTTAGCCGAACCCTTGTGCGCGAGGCCTTGCGGCAACTGGAAGCGGAGGGTTGGGTCCGGATTTTGCCCTATCGTGGTCCCGTCGTTGCGACCATGACGCACGACGAGGTTCGGGAGCTCTACGAGGTCCGCGCAGCGCTCGAGGGTATGGCCGCACTCAGAGCAGCAGAGCGAGCGACGGATGATGAGTTGGCGCAGTTGGGGAAGGTCGTTCGCGCGATAGAGGCTGCGCAACGTCGTGGCGACCAAGTTGTCCATCGTGAGCAGGTACACAACTTCTATGACCTTATGCGCGCAGCCGCGCGGAACGCGACCCTTCGCAAGCAACTCGATGCCATGAGCACACGAATGGCGTGGCTGCGCAGCTTAACGCTGGCCATGCCAGAGCGTGCCTCAGTTGCCGTTCGTGAGGAGACGCGTTTGCTCGCGGCGTTGAAGGCGCGTGACGCTGAGGAGGCGAGGCGGCTGTGCGAAGAGCACATGCGCGCCACTGGGGAAGCGGCGGTTCACGCACTTTCGCACGGCAGCCCTGAGAAAAGCGCTTGAGCACCTCTAAGGATTGTATTACGGTCTACCTTATCGGACCGGCTGCCATGTAAGCCTGCCGGCCGACCCACCTGTCATTAGGGGTCAACGGATGACTATTCGCCATGCCTGCTTCGCCGCTGCGCTCACCATCGCATTCCAATCTGGTTTGGCCTCGGCAGAAACGATCAAGGCGGCGTCGGATGTTGGGTTGCCGCCGTTTTCCATGAGCGGCGACGATGGCAAATTCGAGGGCATGGACATCGACATCGCCGCGGCCCTGTCGAAGCAACTTGGCGACACGATCCAGGTCATCGATCAAGCCTGGTCCACCACTTACCCGGGGCTGAACGCGGGGAAGTTCGACATCGTGCTGTCACCGGCGACGGTATCGGCGGAGCGGGCCAAGGGCATGCTGTTCGTGGAGCCTTACGGAGACGCAGTCTACGGCTTCCTGACACCCAAGGCCGGCGCGAAGATTGCAAGGGTCGAGGATCTCAAGGGCAAGACCATCGCCGTCAACAAAGGCAATCTGTTCGATCGCTGGCTGACGCAACACCAAGGTGAGTACGGCTGGACGATCAACCGTTTTGATAAGACCAGCGATGCGGCCGCTGCCGTTGCGTCAGGGCAGGCGGACGCGGCCATGATGTATGTCGCGGCCGCTGGCTGGCTCGCCAAGCAGAATGCGGCTCTCACTACCTCCGAGTTCGTTATCAACAACGGAGAGGTTTATGCTTATGCCGTTCGGCTAGGGGGCAATGCGCTCCGCGACCGTCTCGACCTCGCGATGGAGTGCCTCAAAAAGGACGGCACACTCGCCGCCATCTATACGAAATGGACAGGGTTGAAGCCGCTGCCGGGCGGCGTGGTCATGACAATCACGCCAGGCTATGGCGTCAAGGGCTTCGACAACTACGACCCCGCCCCGCATGACCTGACCTGCAAGTGAGCGCCGATACGTTGCCGCGGGATGCTGTGTCGCATGTTGTGACCCAAGGGCCTGCTCAAAAGGTCTTGGAGTTGCGCGGGCTACATAAGTCATTCGGTCCCCTGTCAGTACTACGCAGTATCGACCTCATTGTTCGCGAAGGCGAGATGGTCTTCCTGATCGGCCCCTCCGGCAGCGGTAAAAGCACACTGTTACGTTGCTGCAATCGGCTGGAGGAGCCTACCAGCGGGGCGGTGCTGGTCGAAGGGCAAGATATCCTTGGCCCGAAGGTCGACATCAACCAAGTGCGCCAACGAATCGGAATGGTGTTCCAATCATTCAATCTCTACCCGCATATGACCGCGCGGCAAAATGTAACACTCGCGCTTCGGAAAGTCGCCCGGAAGTCTAAGGCCGAAGCCGATGTCATTGCTCGGCGCATGCTTGATCATGTCGGCCTGTCAGACCGGATCGACTACTTTCCCCGTGCGTTGTCCGGTGGCCAGCAGCAGCGTGTTGCGATCGCCCGAACGCTCGCCCTCGAGCCAAGAATCGTGCTGTTCGACGAGCCGACAAGCGCCCTGGATCCCGAGCTGGTGAACGGCGTCCTGGGCGTGATGCGGATGCTGCGGAACGAGGGCATGACGATGGTCGTTGTCAGCCACGAGATGCGCTTCGCGCGCGAGGCCGCCGATCGCATTGTATTCATGGCCGATGGCGAGATCGTCGAGCAGGGAACGCCAAATGACATCTTCGGTGCTCCCCGCCATCCGCGGCTGCGCGAGTTCCTATCCAGTGTGGGCACGGCCTAACCCGTGCAGACCTTCAGCTCGAATTTCCTGAACTGGGATGTCATCCAAACCTATCTGCCAGACCTGCTGGCCGGGATGTGGGTGACGATCAAACTTTCAGCGATCATCCTCTTCTCCGGTCTTCTAGTCGGCACCTGCCTTGCTCTCGTTCGGATGGCGCGGCTCAGGCTGCTGAACGCTGTGATTATTGTCTTTGTCGATGTAGTCCGTGCACTTCCGCCATTGATGTTGATGGTGGTTGCCTATTTCGGTCTGCCTTATCTAGGCATTCGCCTGGGCGGTTTTGCGGTCGCTTGTATCGTTTTGGCCAGCGTTCTTTCTGCGTTTACAGAGGAGCTACTGTGGGCCGGCCTGTCGACCGTGTCCGTCGGCCAGTATGAAGCCGCCCGTTCGACGGGACTGACGTTCCTACAGATGATGGGCTCCGTGGTCCTCCCACAAGCGTTTGGCTTGATACAAGCCCCCTTGGCTAGCCGAATTATCGCAACCACGAAAAATACTGCGTTGGCCTCAGTTGTCGCGGTTCCCGAACTTCTGTCCCAGGCCAACACGGCACAGGGCTACTCGGGGAATGCCTCCCCTCTGACGGCAGCGTCGTTGGGCTACATTATTATTCTTCTCCCCATGGTGTTAGCTGCCCGGCGCCTCGAGCGCCCGCGCGAGGCGGCATGAACGATTTCGCGGCCAATTTCTTTAACTTGCAGATCCTCGCGCGGGTTTGGCCGTCGCTGTTGCGAGGTCTGACGACGACGGTGTTGCTTTCTGCCGTAATTGTACCGGCTGGGCTCGCAATAGGGCTGTTCGTGGCGGTTGTCCATTCTTTGCGGAACCATGTTCTACGCTGGGCAGTGGTCGTCTATGTTGATCTGTTTCGCGCCTATCCGCCACTCGTCCTCCTGATCTACGTCTATTATGGGCTACCCTTTTTCGGTATCGATACCGACGCGTTCTGGTCTGTGGTCCTGGCCCTAGTGCTAAATACCTCCGCCTACTTTGCCGAAGTTTTTCGGGCTGGGATCGAGGGCATTCCATCAGGCCAGCTACAGGCTGCGCGGGCGACCGGTTTAGGAGCGGCTCAGACGATGCGCTACGTCGTTCTGCCCCAAGCCATCCGCAACATGCTGCCTGATCTACTCAGCAACATACTCGAGTCTGTAAAGCTGACCTCCCTGGCAAGCGTTGTGACCCTTCCCGAACTGCTGCGGGCCGCACGGCTGGCTCAGGGCAATACGGTTAACGCCACGCCATTGATTGCGGCCTCGCTGATGTATCTCGCGATCCTTTGGCCGCTTGTGCGGCTCACCACGCGGCTAGAACGCCGTACGCTTGCCGCGCGCTGACCGGAAAACGATGATGGACATAACGGCCCGACTTTCCTTTGACATCGGCGGCACGTTCACCGATTTCGTCATTGAGGACATAGGCAGCGGAGAACGCCGCTTCTGGAAGGTACTCTCGACCCACGGCGATCCCGCTGGTGGCGTGCTCGAAGGTATCGACCACCTTTTGGCGGAGTCAGGAATCGCGCCAAACCAGGTTGAGGTGCTGCTGCACGCCACCACGGTCGCCACTAACGCCATCCTCGAACGTAAGGGTGCCAGGACAGCCCTGATCACTACACGGGGCTTCCGCGACGTGCTGCTGATGGGCCGGCAGAAGCGCTATGATACGAATGACCTCCGGCTGGCGAAGCCAGCCCCGCTTATCGCCCGTCGCGACATATTCGAGCTGGACGAACGGACTCTGGCCGACGGAACGATCAGGCTCGCCCCGACCGCCGGAGCGCTATCGTCTCTTGCAGCCGAGGTCGCAGCAGGAGGTTACCAAGCAGTCGCCATCTGCCTCCTCCACGCCTACGCCAATGCCGAGCATGAAAGGCAGATCGGGGCTGCTGTGCGTCTTGCCGCACCCGAAGTGAGCGTCTGCCTGTCGAGCGACGTGTCACCGAAGCTACGCGAGTACGAGCGCACCAGCACCACTGTTGCGAACGCCTACGTGCAGCCCATCGTGACGCGCTATGTCACGCGGTTGAGCGAGGCGCTCCATGGCCGGGGCATCCGACCGGAACTGCTGGTCATGCAGTCTAATGGCGGCCTCGTTCCGCCTGGTCTCGCCTGCGCCACCCCCATCCGCATCGTGGAATCCGGACCGGCTGCTGGTGTTCTAATGTGCCGCGCCCTGGGCGAGCAGGAGGGCCTGCCGGACCTGCTCACCTTCGACATGGGGGGAACGACCGCCAAGCTGGGTGCTATCGACAAGGGGGTGCCCGCAATGCTCCCGACGTTCGAGGTCGATCAGGTTCGCTACGTCAAGGGCAGCGGGCTGCCGCTCAACATCTCCGCCATCGAGATGCTGGAGATCGGGGCCGGTGGTGGCAGCATCGCCAGGGCGGACCTTGGGACGATCGCCGTCGGGCCGCGGAGTGCCGGATCTGAGCCGGGACCGATTTGTTACGGGAATGGCGGAACTCAGCCGACCGTGACCGACGCCAACGTGGTCCTCGGCTATCTCAATCCTGGCTACTTCAACGGCGGGCGCATGACCCTCGACATCGAGAGTGCACGCGCCGGGATCGATACCGTGGTCGCGCAACAGCTGGGCCTGTCGGTCGCCGAAGCCGCCTGGGGCATTCACCGTATGGCGACTGCGAACATGGAACGCGCCCTAAGGATTGTCTCGGTCGAACGAGGCCGCGACCCTCGGCGGTACGCCCTCGTCGGGTTTGGTGGCGCCGGACCATTGCACGCAACCCGCCTCGCCAGGCAGGTCGGCATTCCGACTGTCATCGTGCCACGTGGTGCCGGTGTCGGTTCTGCGGTCGGCCTTCTAGAAGCCGAGCCTAGGCTGGAACGCGCTATGACGCGTGTGACACCCGCTGATGTTGGTTTGCGCGACGTGGCGCAATCCGTGCTGGGGGAGATAGAGCAACAGTTGCGGGGGGATGGCGGCCTTGCCGGGAGTGAATGGGCCATCACGCGCACGGCCACGGCGCGGTATGCGGGACAGGGCCACGAGGTGCCCGTACCTCTTCCCGCGACGGAGCTGGACGCAGCGGTCTTCGCCGAGGCGTTTGTCAAAGGCTTTGGCGCGGCGTATCGCACAACCTATGGCTTCGAAGACCCGGGCCGGGCGGTTGAGGTGATCGACTGGAGCGTGGTTGCCGCCCGGCCCGTGGCATCCCGGATGAGGAACACCACACAGGCCGCTCCAAGCAGCAAGGCGTTGCAACGTCACCGGCAAGCGTATTTCCCGGAATACGGCGGTTTCATAGATTGCCCGATTCACGACCAGGAGTCGTTGCAGGCTGCCTCCTCTATCACCGGGCCTGCGATCATTGAGGACGTCGAGACGACCATCGTCCTGCTCCCCGGCGACCGCGCCCGGCTGACAACCTCCGGTAATCTTTTGATCACCATCGGTGGAGGTGCGGCATGAACGACGTCGTCGGCGAAGGCGTAGTATCTTTGAACCCACTCGATCTTTCGGTGATTTGGAGCACGCTGGTCTCAATCACGGAGGAGATGGGCACGACACTGCGTAGCACCGCCTTCTCGGAAGCAGTCCGCGAGGCCGACGATTTCTCCACGGGCCTGTTCGATCGCCGTGGACGCCTGATCGCGCAAGGCAATTTCACGCCCGGCCATCTCGGCTCCATGCCTTACGTCGTGGAGGCGGTCGAGCGGTTCTTTCCTCGCGGAACGCTGCAAGACGGCGATGCCGTCATCCTCAATGACAGCTGGATGGGATCGGGGCACTTTCCAGATATCTACATGATCGCACCAGTTTTCGTTGACGCCGCCTTCGCCGGTTACGTCGTGAATATCGCCCATCATGTCGATATGGGTGGCGCCACGGCTGGGTCTCAGAAGGTGATGGGAATCACCGAGGCGTTTCAGGAGGGCCTGCGCATCCTGCCCGTGCGCGCTATAAAGGGGGGGGCGTGGGATGAGGAAGTGCTGCGGCTAGTGCTGGGTAACATCCGCCTGCCAGATATCGTCCGCGGTGACCTGGATGCCCAGCGCAATGCGAACGCGACCGGAGCCGCACGCTTGGCCGAGCTAGTGCGCAGCTTCAGCCCAGCGCTTATGGATGCAGCATCTGACCAGATCCTCGACCGCTCGGAACAACGGATGCGCGAGCTGATCCGGGCGATCCCGCCCGGGTCATATGCCTTCGAGGATGTGCTGGAATCATGCATCCCAGGCGATCCGCTCGTTCGCGTGGCAGTGGATGTCACGGTCGCCGGCGATGAGGTTACGGTCGACTTCTCACGCAGCAGCGACCAGGTCGGTGCTGCGATCAACGCCTATATCAACTTCACCCGTGCGCACGGCTACTTCGCGATCAAGGTCTTCACCGATGCGCAACTGCCGCACAATGCCGGCGGTCTGCGACCTATCCGAATCATCGCCCGCGAGGGAAGCTTTTTCAATCCGCGTTTCCCGGCCCCCAGCGGAGGACGCGCCGCGATTCAAATCCGAATCTTCGAAGCGATCAACGGTGCCCTTGCACAAGCATTACCGAGGCGCGCAATGGCTGGTTTCTCCCATTGGAGCAATCCGATAATCAGCGGCACGCATCCCGGCACCGGTCGTCGCTTCATCTACTACGACCTGGTCTTCGCAGGGTATGGCGCGAGAGAGGGGTCGGACGGTGCCGAAGGTCTGGCACCGGTCTTGAACTGCGCCAACATCCCCGTCGAGGTGCATGAG
>Ga0116230_10004713_pt1 | contig 13372 bp, 6 predicted proteins | sample S1TSphfallax_3_FD_88678 | JGI IMG/M metagenome (GOLD analysis project Ga0116230, IMG submission 88678) | Host-associated microbial communities from peat moss isolated from Minnesota, USA - S1T2_Fd - Sphagnum fallax MG | ecosystem: Host-associated > Plants > Peat moss > Unclassified | place: USA...
CAACGATGCCAAAGTGCAGAGTGGATGACAAAAATAATTGTTGGCCTTCTTTAGTGTCAAACTTCATATATACAAAACTCTAATCAATAAATGACCAGCAATGTAGGTCTCTGTAGAAGAGGAACTGCAATAAAATATTATTTCATGAGTGTGAATAACATGGACAGTTAAAAAATGTCAGATGCTGGACATCTTGCAAATTGTCTGTACCCAAATGACACTTCATTTAAGATGCCAATGTAAGAAACATTCCTAGTGTATTTGGAGGAATGCTTACAGACCCTAAGAACCTGTGAGGCATTTTGGAAATGAAGTGCTCTCACTTGTGAGCATTCTGTTTTCCAAAATGCACCATCTCTTTTAAAAAGTTTTCTCCCATGATACTTAGTGGGTACCTGCTGGATACTCATGGTGCAATATCATGAGAAATAATGAAAAAAATTCATCAAATTTTAAGTCATGTACCGCCCTTGGCTGTGGGATTACCCCAATTGGGCTTGCCTTAGCTTAATCTCACATGGGCCTTAGCTTCTCGTAATCTTTGTGGCCTCAGGCATTACCTTGCACAAAATTTGACATGTTTACACAAACCTCTTGTTTACAACATTAATTGATGAAAAGGACCGCGTACACAAAGTCGCTAATAACATTTAGCACACCATTCTAGTAAAGGCACAACATGAATTAATGATTGTGTATATATAACTTGTGATTTTTCAAAGTATGGTTTTCTAATGCCTTGTCCGCCCCCGCCCCCCATTAGGATAGAATGTCATAGAAAACAATTCACACTATAGGACCCATACACGAAAGTATGTGTTAATTCAAAGTCATCATGATTGTAAGAATCAATCATGGGGCAATTATTAGTACTATTGTGGTTCATATTAATTGGTTTCGAGGACCCCCAAAGTTCAATAGTTTTAATATTGTGATGCGCATCTTTGATCGACTTACAAGGCTTTGTGTGTGTGTGTGTAACCCTGAAAAACTTTATTGATAGACACACCATAGACTAGGAAAATGTACAAAGGGATAAAAAAATGTACACAGGCTTTGGATAGTCTCCATAGATATATTATATTCTCCTTGCATTTAATCAATAAGCTTGCAAGAGTAAAGCTTGGGGCAAGTCATATTGGACAAAGTGAGGGTCATACTATTTATATAGGAATAGAACTTGGGGCAATATGTAGCAAGAGGTGTCTCTATTGAAGTGGCATCTTGCTTCAATGAAATGGTCAAATTTATTGGTGAAATTTATTTGATGAATTTGTTTGTGTAACAATGTGAAGCAACAGGTGTCTTTAGTGAAGTTGCTTCAACTTTTTCAGAGTGGATGTGGACAGTGGAGTAGTTTATGAGTGCATATTTCTTTGCTTTGAGTTTTGTCTTGTTTAGTTGCTACTCCAAGCTAGTCTAACTTAGAGTACAATATGAAATACTTTTGAATGCTCATTTCTTGGTTTGAGCGGTTAGATTAACTTGGGTCATTGATAGTTTGTGTAAACTTCAACATTTAGATTGGCAATGGTTAGTTCTACTGTGAAGGTTTAAGGGTACCTATCCAAATATCTTTGTTGTCCCCTTGAATAGGTAGTTGCTCAATGATGAAAAATTTACCTCCTGGTTGGGCTCTTGCTTTTTAATGTTTCATTTCTTGCTTAATGTCGTAGTTCTTTTCATTGTTGTATTTTCTAATCCTTTTTAAATTTCAAGACTTATTATTATTATTATTGGGTATCTAATCTTCTAATACCTTTCAGTTAGAGTTGTAATTTTAATTGAATTGCTTCAGAAATTAAAAGTTGTGAAAAGTCATTTGGGTAGAAACTAGGTGTGCAATTTACATATATAACGAATGGTTGAGCTCAAATGATATACCTAATTTCTGTTTGAGTATTTTTTTTATTAAAGGTGAGTTCTTTTTTTAAGTTATTTATAGGAATGTCAAATAAATAGATAAATAAATAAATCTAGTGGACATGAAAAGGCATATGTTAATTTTTTTTCCAATATCCATGTATGTGGGTAGGAGAAAAGAATGAGGTGGCTAGGAAAAGAAAAAATAGGTTAAAGGCAATTGAGCACAAATCATTTTAAGAATTATATAGATTGTGGTGCTTACATTTTGTTTCAATTGAAAATGTTGATCTTGTAAATATAATGCACATAGTGATAAATAATACATTATCATGTAAGAGGCCTGTGCATTTGATAGAAGAAAGATATCCCACATTGTGTGGTTGTGTTGCCCATGAGTAAGATTTTTTTTCGAAAATATTGGGAAGTTAGATTGATAAATTTCAAAAAATTCACAAAGTCAAAGATAATATAACACTATAAATTATCATAAAAATGCCTAATAATATTCACAGATTTTTCTAATAAAGGTGTTTAAAATTACATGACATCTTAGTACATGTAAGCATGGTAGAGACTTATGGAAGTGGATGTTACAGTAGAGCAAATGATAGTTATGAAGGAAGGTGGTTTGTTCATTACATTGAGATCTCTCAAACCATGGCACCTCTTGCCATGCTCTTGGTACCGATGGAAACCCCTGGATGAGTAAGGGTGCATTGAGTTAGTTTCATAATTTTTGACCTGTGGTTGAGAAGTTATTGAATATTGAACTATACTGAAAATTCATTTAAATCAAAACAAAAATTTATAGAGAAATATGGTTAGCAGATTTTATGAATGTATGGATTTAAACGTGAGAGAAAAATTAGATGGGATGAATGGTCAATTATTAAACAAAGAAACAGAAATAATTAGATTATGTAAGACAAATGATTTTTCATATGTAGCTCAATACATTGTGGTGGCATTGCATTTGATCCTAAGTCAATGAGGGACATGGAAGTGATGGAGGGATTTCAAATAATTGGGAAGAATTGTCCCCTACCTATATAAAGAGCATGCCAACATTGAAAAACAATTGGCTATGTAATAGCTATTTGTAATAGTGACTTTTTTTGGGTGTGAAATTTCGCCAAAATGAATTTTTTTTTTGGGGATATCAGCTCTACAAAGGCTTTTTGGACTAAATTTAACTTGGGACGTTAGCCAATCATGCAACATCAGAAAATTGAAAAATAAATCACTAATTTGCAAATCATGTTATGTTTCTTCTTGCCAAAGAGATTCCAACATATGTTGGTGGAGCTGGTAAGGATCTCATGTTCTTAAATTGCAAAAATCTGCTGTGAAAAGCTTGTAAAATAAACAAGTTTGCCTTTCAAAAAGCCCTATGCATGCAAGAGGAATTGGAGCATGTTTGATTATAGTCATAGCAAATGATGAGATAGATTACCAACACAAATAAAATGACAACATATCTAGCTTTTGTATTTAGTAATTTAAAGGAGACACTTTAAATTGATATAGAGCACAAGGATCAACTTGAAGAATGGCCAATATTAAAATGATGATTATGGGAATGAAAATCACCACATGGCACAAACACATAATGTTTTGTTGTTGGCCCACCAAGGCAAGGATAATGTGTGTAGATTCATTATAGAGTATAGTAGCTTATGGGATTTTGGCCCTTAGGTAATAGGTTTATTTTTATATGAGGATTTTTGAAAGATGATATTTTGGCTTGTGTTGAAACTTGAGATTAATTATTGAGTTATAATATCTTGAAGGATTTTGGTTTCTTTTAGAGGTTTCTTAAAGATTATACTTTTGCATGGTGAAATATTTGAGTTTCCATAACTCTTCTTTTGCCTTAAGATACTTTTTAATGTAAATGGCAAGGCGACAATGTGACACACCCCTTGTTCTATCTTCTGTTGAAGATTTTACATTGGTAATAACTCTCACCCAATATTCTTTGTATGTTGTTTATATTCAAGGAGGTACCTACTATTGAGGTTTTTCTTTTTTTGCAGTGTTTTTCTATATGTTAGGAAAATGGTGTTCTCTATATATATGTATGTACACAAACTTGAACTCCTTAATAGAAGGAAAGCTGCAGTGTAGCTACACACAAGTAAGAAGTTGCACAGGGAATGAATACACCACCAGTGTTGGGCAGTTACCAGAAATGGAAACTAATAACTGGCAGTTCTCAAAGATCCATAACCAGAGGTTATTTTCCTGACCTGAGCACATTGCAAACCCAGGATCATCAGCCTTTTCAATTCGCATAATTTGATGACCCTTGAAAAAGGGATGTATGGAGGTTGTGGATGCTTCACTTCAAGGTCAATATGAAATTTGACTATCATAACTGAAAATTTACATGTGTATAACATGAGCAGATCAATGGACTTATCTTTTGGGGTTCAAACTTCAATCCAATGGATTTGGCCCATTGTAGTAAAGAGCCATTCACCCAAGACAAAATACAAAATGCAAACAAAAGGAAAATTATAGTAGTTCTTTATCAAGGAAAAAATGCTTTTAAAATTAGACTTGCCAATATCATAGAATTAGAGAAATTTAGAACACAACCCCAAAAAATGATATCCTTGTATTAACATGAATGGGCCACACTACTCCAATTGACAAATTAGTCTACCATCAAAGCATAATACATAAACAAGCACATCATCACTTGAGAATATTAGTAAGGAACTTTTAACTAACTTGATCCTTCATAGCAAATGGGATGTTACTATATTACTAATTCAAAACAAAAATTCACTTTGCAACTTGCCTGAACTATGCTATAAGAACATTTGTAGCCCTTGGCTTGGACTCTCTCCAATTTGTGATTGTTTTTGGAAAGGAAAGGTCTCTTTTATATAAAACTTTTGAGAATACATATGGACCACATTAAGTGTCCTCCCAATTAGTTTTTCAACTTTGTTTTCATGAATTTAAGAGTGCTAAAACACTTTTCGTCTTCCACTAATCCAAGCACTTGAACCACAACTAGTTTTAGTCAATTTCATGAACTCATTCAATCAATTTAACAAAAGTTCATTGGATGACAATTTCATCCACAACTTGGTTAGGGATTTTGATCAAATGGTCCATCCATTGTTGTTTTTGCATTGGTTTTTTTGGTCAACTTGAATGAAGAATTTAAAATATCCAACACATGTTCATCAATAAGCTCCATGACTAAGATGTTTGATCCAATTTGTCTCTTCACACAATATGTTTGCTTCAATGTAGCTAGATGGAGAAAGGACATCATCTTAGATGTGGCTTGCAACCACTACGCAATGCCAAGTGCATTCATAACCTCATTATTTAGAAATCATTTATGCAATTCCTTGATGAAACCATTTGCACATAGATGTTCAATCTCCTTAACCTAGTATGCAAAGTCTAGTATTCTCAAAGGTCCTTGTCCTTTGATTGTTGCACATACCCATGACCCACATAGGATCGACCATTGATATGAAAATGACAAGATTTCATTCTTAAAGTTCAAATTTATGATCTAATTCTAATATATTCTACTAGAAATGTTTTCAACAACATCATTGAAATTAAGGAAGAACTTTGGCTATGAGTATTATCAAACTTGATATACATATAATACAAATTTGCTTGAAAACTTTGGACAACAACAACATAATCATAAATGAAAACATTTATGGACTATCCAAATTTGATTAAATTGTGCACACATCCAATAAGGGTAACACACACATAGGAGGCCCCGAATATTATCAACATCACAAATAACATCACATTTTGATTAAGCTACTATTGTGGATGGAGCATCCATGGCCATCTTGACAAGAAGGTTTCTAAACTTTGATTGGATTTTTTTCAAAGGTTCCAAATGCTAATCCAACGAGTTTTCACATTTTGAAATATTTTAAACCCTTTTAGTTCCATGATAATAGCAATATTAGAGAATTCAAGGGCACACTTGTGAGATCTTGAAAAGTACCCATACAACTTGGTAAAGAGATCCTTCAACTTTGAAAGAATTGACAAACAAGACAATGCATGAACAATCAACTTTGTCTTATGCGCCACATAATGTACATTGATGAAAAATGGGACATGTTGAGCTCTCATTAGCATTATTGCACTTTTCTTCAAGCCTTGGAATACAATAACACCATCAATTCCCAAACAAATTAGTCTTCTTGCAATTTTAGCTTTAGTTGGTCCACCATTGTTGACTAGATTCCCCAAATCAACTATGGGAGATGGTTTGCATTTCTTGTCTAAAGTCAATATAATGAAAATTTGTTTCCATCCTTGCAAAACATAGCCATGAATAGATAGTGAACTTTGATTATCAATATTACTAACTTCATTAATGGAAATTGACATGAATTATGATTCCTTGAAAACATCTTTGCTTACTTGGAAAACATTTATCTTGTGCATGTTATTAGCCATTTGTTAGCCTATTGAATCACTTTAATGTTTGATTGGGTTTTGTGGGATTTTCAAAAACTTGTATACACTCTAGAATTTTTCATAGTTAGTCAATGGTCTACTTTGGTTCAAAAGAGGACCTTTTTTAACAAATTGCACAAGTTTTTTTCCTCTTTGTTTTTATGCCATGCATGACCTGATTTAGAATTATATTTCAAATAACAACAACATATAGCCTTTCATTCTGTTGATGTGTAATATTAATGACAAATGAAAGCATGCTAAATTATACAATTAAATGTCTTTGATTTAGAATGGAGTTAAAAATGAAATATTTTTTAACAAAAAATAAGAAAGTATATTCAAATTTTATTTGTATTTCATTTTGAAATCACAGTGTTTTCCATTGGGTTTATATTAAATTGAATACAAAATTTGAAAATTTTTGGAATAATAAAAGTAGGGAACAAATTCTTTTGAATTTGACTACTCAATATGGTGTTCAAAAGTATTTTTTCATTATAAAACTTAATGAAATATTTTTTTTGTGAATTTATAAGATAAAGATCATTGTATATTCAAAGGAAGGAAAATAAATAAATTTTACTTTCTCTTTAGTAGAATGTACTTGACACATACTTGAAACAAATGTTGCATTGCAAAATTTAGGCTTCAATAGCTATTTACATTTTGAAAAGTTTACTTAAAACCTACTTTTACAATGTAAGATTTTAAATTGAATTCATAATAATGAAGATTTTTTTTTTATCATTTAAGTAAAAAGATTGAATGTATAATAATTTTGTGATGGGTTTTGGTCCTATTTCTTGTTAGTTTGACAAATAGACTGCCGAAGCAATTGAATTGTATATTTTTATCATGCTTTCACCCTAACAAAATAAATTTTACCCATAGCAAGCCCATGCCCTCCTACCCTAGCTTGCCTTTTCCTTGCATGCTTCCACAAAAAATCAATTTTTGGAACCAAAAGTTTTTTTCTACCCTTATCTTAATGCACACCTTATAATAGACTTGGTGAATCTTTTCAATTTTATCAACTATAAGTTCTACCCATGGTAGTTTGCATGCCATTTCATTTTGAAACTTTTTATGTAATTCATATGTAGCTTTGCATGTTTTAGGGTTTCATTTTGCATATTTCAACAACCTTGTTTGGATATGTAAATTGTGAAGCTTCATTAATGACTATTTTAGGTTGTGGATTTGAGGTAGGAATTGAGTTGTTATTCTAGAGGCAACATTGGATCTAAAACTTTTCCTTTACAAAAAACACTTGAATTTGAAGTTAACAAAGGAAAATCTAGTAAAATTTTTGTCATAAATTTTTTTCAAAAAAATTTCAAACATGTAAATTTTTCTCAAAATTATTTCAAAGATGCACATTTCTTTTAGAGACATCATTCGTGAAACATCACAAAATGAATTGAGTTAAACACCCACATTGAGAAATGAAGAATTGGAATTGCATTTAAATACCAATGTCACCATTTGCAACAACATTGTTGAACTTGAAAAACTAGATTCCATTCCCACCTTGTTTTAGCTAGCTCAAGCTTTGATTCTTGAACTTGTTGCTTTAACTTTTCAATGATGTCCAATGTCAATTGCCCATAGTAATATCCACCAAGATACACATTGAAGATTCACATTCAAGTTTCAACTACCATACTAATATAACATTTCTAAAATAGATGGCAAAATTTTCTAAATTATATTGGCAAATAGTGGAGAGAGTGGTAGAGAGGACGCCATTGATATCGATGAAAATTTGAAAAACATAGGGATGTCTTTTAGCTATCAAGACCTTTTGTGTCAAAGCAATTGGCTACATCTTCAAACCCTAATTCCTTTTATGGCTTAATTGGGTTTGTTTCTTGCATGAGATGACACCATGTGGCATCACTAGAGAACCACTTTGGCAAGACAAATTTTTTTTGTATTTAAAATTGGAAAATTCTTCATTTGAAATTGCCTTCTCCCATTGCCATGTTGTTGAAAGTAAAGCCAACATGAAAATTGGTGAAAATGTGCTAAGGAAAAAAAGACCAATGAATATCTCTTTTAGTTTGCCTTGAACTTGCTTTTAACTTTCTAAGAGCATGTCCATCACATATAGAAAAAAAATGCATGTATATTCATCTTTTGTTAAAATCAAAAATCAAATATTATAAAACACCCTTTGTGTCCACAAATATGTGGAAAATATTGTGACCACAAAAATTATTAGCAAAAAGAGTTGACAATGCTCTAAACACTTGTGACTTTAAATATGTTCTTGTCGGTAGGTTTCTAAGAGCATCTCTACCATATGGCTATCAAAAAATGTAAGATCCTCTTTGTGCCAATGAATAAATTATGGATAGGATGCTATAATTATGGAGAGGACCAACAAAAGAAATTGATTTGTTTTTATTAGCCAACGATGATGATTGGTTGAAGTGGTGAGATTTAAACAGTTTCACATTTTATATTTCATCTTTCATGTTTCTTGGTGGGGAAGGGGGAGTTGTAACATTATATTAACATAGTGTATAGTAGCCTTTTTAAACATCAAATTTTTGCCATGTAGACGAAATAACTCCAATCTTCGTCATGGTAAACACAAAATACCAAGCTATCTATTGCTTTCAAAATTTGAATTTCTTTTGAAAATTTGCCTTGCATGTTGTTAGATTTTCCCCTTTTCCTCCTCCCCCATTGCCAAACATATATGTTAATTTATACTAGATTGTCATTAATATGGAAGGATTCTCAAAACAAATTCATGTCATAACTAGGTTATGGCAAGGTGTCAACTTGGTGTTTTGGGTTGTAATCAAATTTGGCTAAATCTTTTTAGGGATTGACACCACCTCAGCACTTTTTGAAACTCATTTATAAAAAACTAGTGTATAGGTCATTTTACCAATATAAGGTGGTTCTCAAATTTTGTTTGAATTGCTAGTTTGAATTCTTTAGACCTAAACTAGGAATTGGTTCGATTCTTGGAATTTTTTCCACATTTTGAATAATGAGCTAGGGTATCAAATTTGACAAGAAAACAGTTTAAGTGGTTCTCACTTAGTCAATTCTCATGTTTTGATAACAATCTTGCATCAAAAGTAATCTTCAAGGGTAGGGGTCAAGTGGTGCGTCTCTTCCCAAAAGGTGAATTTGAATCCAAGACATATACTAAGAAAGATGAATTACCAACCACTAAGCCATGGATTCCCATGTGTATCAAGTATGTGATTTCTTTATTTTTTACTTTTCACTTTATATTATCAAGATGGAAATATTATTGATAGTGTAAAGTTGAAACAAAAATATTCACACTTTTCTCACAAACTCATTTATGGTTTAGGGGTTGACATTTGACACCTTCCCTTGGGAAGGGTCATGAGTTCAAATCTGACTTCAGGGGTGGGGGACCCTAGGACCTTACTTGAGGAGAGCTAGACCCTAAACCTTACTAGAGAACCGGAACTGGGAGTCAAGAAATTTAACCTACTTTGGGTTCAGTACTTGGTCAACATTGGGGAGGCTGGTTCTTTGCCAGCAGCTTCTCTCTTCAAGAGATCTCACAAGTCGGTTGAGGTTTAGTTCTTGACGGATATTGGGGAGGATGTTCTTTCACACCCTGCAGGATGGATGATGTATGGACAGAAAACATTTTCAAGAAAATTGCATTTCTGTCCATTAGACAACTATGTTGTTTTGTTATGAGTCAACCATCCACATGTATCCATCTACTTAACTAGTAGCCACCAAGTGCCTTACCTACTTACCCACCTAGATTGTAACCACTTATATTTCCTACCTACTTTCCTATGGTACTTACCTACTTACACAAGTAGTTAACTAAGTAGTGTGAGGTAGAAGTAGAAGGTTTAAAGGATAGGCTCATCATCTGGAGCTAAGTCAAAATGGGTTTCCAATGGATGGTGCACTGGTGAGTGCTGAGCAACATAATCTTATACAGCCCACCATTGACTAGACTCCTTGGCCCAAAGTATATCTTCAAATGCCAGATATAAAACACATGGCTTTCATACACTTCTGGTGAATTCACACTTGAAGTTAAGTCAGTGTTAAATGAAAATCTAGGTGGCATCCTAGGTGGCACCCAATTTTAAATGGGCAATACCTAAATTTTACGTGTGTGTTAGCTTAAGATTACGTTTATGGTAAGAAAGTGTAAGTCCTAAATGACTAGCATGGTGTTAGGGGACTCAACACTAAAGTCCCTAACACCAAGTGTGAAGGCACCTTTAATCTAGTCCATGGGATTAATGGATTCAATTTAGAGAAAGAGAAAATACATGTATTTGCAATGTACAATATTTCTTTAAGTACATTTGTCTAATATTGTGTTGGAATAGGCCATTGTGTTAGGGCCAGTTCCTCCAATGAACCTGGAAGAGTGAAGCATGGGGGGGGGGGGAGGCGTTACAGGAATAAGGACCCCAAGGCAGAGCCAAGGGTACACCTGTTCCAGTTAAGCCTGCCCCAGAGGGGGCTTTACATGGTGCCGTCACAGGTTCTTTATTTCCCCATGATACCCGCCAGATGCCCACTGGGTATCACAGGGAAAAAAAGTAATGGTGGGAGCAGAGGTGAGCACTATGCTTTGTTGTAAAGCCCAGCACATTATTATGGCCAATAGGTGATCTTGTAGTATGTTGATAGAAATGGGCCGTCATGTGTGTTTGTTTCCAATGTCTACAAAATGTGGGTGCAGTTCACTAGTCCTTGTAAACTAGTGAATTTATTGTGTCCTCACTAGGTCACATTCACTGCTAACAATGAATTTACTCAAAATCCAGTAAAATCATTTGGCATTTGGCATATAAGGACATCTTTTGTTGTAGGGAACATTGTAATAGGGCAAGTAATATATCAAACTCAAATCTTCTCGATCTTCCAGTATCTTAAAGATCCTCAGCAATGTTGCTTAAAGATTCTTATGTGTACTTAGTATGAAGCTTCACCAAGATGTTGGTCCATGGCAATCTTTCAAAAGGAACCAGTTCAGCTCAGGCTTTTTATTCTTGGTATTTCTGCATCCCTGAACAAAATCCTAAATTGAAATATGGTTAGTCTAGATGGGTAGTCGGTATCAATCAGATTTGAGCAAGGGTACATACACATTTGTTGGTCCACACAACTGACTTCTGAGCCCCCCAAGACCCTACCTAACAAGATTTCTATCTGCATTACACCTCCCTAAGTAATGTGTTTACAGGCTCTGTCTGACATACATGAGGGGTTCCTGGTCACCCAACTTGTTCCACTTCAGTAAGCAAAATATATCTGGAAAATTCAACTAAGAGAGATCCTAAGTGCATTTGGAGGGTACCTTATATCTGTGAATCCCTCCTAGAAAAGCCAAGAGAGATTCAAGTACTCCTTCAGAGTGGGACAACTCTTACATACTTGTCATAGTGTATTTAGTTTATGCATGTGAAGTAGGTGGGTGTGGGTTTAGGGTTTAGGACGTGTAACTCACTCCCAAGCCTGGTGTTACAAGTAACCACCTTTTCACTCTCACACATGGTGAGATTCTTTTTGGAAAATTGTTTGTGCTGAGTAAGGCATTGGCCTTGGAGGCTCCACAAGTTTTCACCCTTGGGAACTTGGGCTCTACCATTATTCACAAAGGAGCTCAAACCTGTGAAGCCTGTTAGGGTGGTGCCTTACCTACATGTAGGTGTAAGATCCCTTTCACTCTGGATATATAAACTCACTTTCACACCTAAGGAGTAGGTGTAAGAAGCTTCCCCAAGCTCCACTTGTGATTGACCCTGGATTTACAAGGAGTTTTGCCTGCAGATTGTTTCCTCCACTTGGTTTCCAACTAACCAAACACCTCACGGCCTTTCTTCTGGTGCGAGAGTCACAAATGCAGCCCCTGGTTATCTCCACCAATCACCTTTCCTACAGGTTGTGTCATTACTGGTAATGCAAAAAAAATCTACGTTTCTCTTTGACCACATTTGGCTAAGTCAGCTTGTGGATGATCCTAAGTCCAGCTACTTCACAAACTTAAAACAAAGTGTACAAAAAGTAATGTGCAAGAGAAAAACTGTGCATATAATTTTATTTTTGAAAAAAGGCATGGATGACAATCCATCAACAATAAGTACAAGGCAAATAAAAGCACAAGAACACATGTCACAAAAGAACATACAATCAATACTCCATTGATACATTAATAAAATTAAAGATTCTAAACTAAAAAGGCATTGTCTATCACAAAGGTGCACTGACTGTAATGTGTAGAAAAAATGAGGAATGTTTCTCAAGTACAACAATATGCTGAAAAATTGCAATGGCCTCCCCAAATTGGAAGGCTATGGACACATAGTCAATAATAAGAAATAAACATTGTAAAAACTTACTTTTCTTTTTGCTGATGACGGGTTATAGTTACCTGAGCACAAAAAATCAACAATGAGTCAAAATGAGAATGAAGACAACCATAAATTTCAGTGACAAATAGAATGAAATCGTTTCTCAATACACACTTTATCTTTTCTCCTTAGGGACAAATGTCACTGTATGCAGTCTGGTGGATGATGCACACTATATCATATGCAGATGGGTCAAATCAACCATGACAAAGTCCTCTAAGATTCAAAAGTCATCTCTAATGATAACCTTGTCTACGAATAATTGTTACTCATTGCAATGTTTAGTGACTATAGTATATTTGTGCTTCGTATTAATTAGTTGGGGATCAAGTTTAAATTTTTTTAATTTAATAAATTACGGCTTTTGCAATGAGCCTCATTGATTGGCCCAATCACAAAAAAGTTCACAAACTTTGAAGACTCCCCGATATAAAAGCAGGCTTCATAAAGTTATAGATTTCCATAATCAAATAAATTAAGCTAAATTATGGACACTACTAGACTTGAATTATGGATCGGCCTGAACTATGTATTATTAGGCAATTTTAGGCAATTAATGCCTGCAACATTGATCGTTGCTTAGTTGGAAGATACCTTCCAATGACAAATGCATCAAAGAGGTCCAATTTTCGTCCATCTCCCATTTAAGAATC
>Ga0116230_10004715_pt1 | contig 13368 bp, 8 predicted proteins | sample S1TSphfallax_3_FD_88678 | JGI IMG/M metagenome (GOLD analysis project Ga0116230, IMG submission 88678) | Host-associated microbial communities from peat moss isolated from Minnesota, USA - S1T2_Fd - Sphagnum fallax MG | ecosystem: Host-associated > Plants > Peat moss > Unclassified | place: USA...
ATTTGTCTAATTGTGTTCTGTCCACTTATGCATTTCCTTTTGTTGCTTGTAACAGGTCAAGGTGTTCCAAGAGCCAAACTATTTGGCCAATTGGATTCAGGTCAGTCACATTTCAGCTTGCATCCACTTTCCTTTTATGTCTTTGTTTGTAAATTCTGGCTTTTAGCAATGGGAGTTCAGCTAGGTTCTTGCGAAGATCCAATTCTGTAGGCTGGGGCAAATGCAAAAAGCAGTTATCTAAGCTGGATGAAAGCTGCTGTAACTGATAGTGTATGGCAGGCCTTGTTCAACTCCCTACCAGAAGAAGATGTGAAGGGCACTTCATTGGTTCTTGGTGGTGATGGCCGTTATTTCAACAAGGAGGCAGCTCAAGTTTGTGATATATTACCCTCCAACTAATGCTATGTAGGCTGAGCAGTTGGTATTGAAGTGGAATGTGCTGTGACTTACATGTTGAAGCTGTTCAGCACAGAAATTGCCAGCAAGAGGCAGAGAGTATTTGACTGGGCTTATTTTTGCTGCAGATTATCATGAAAATAGCTGCTGGCAATGGAGTGAGCCGCATTCTGGTTGGCAGGTGCTGTTTATTTCTTGTTATGGTACAAAATGGTCTACGGCAAACATACTTATTCCAGAAGAATTTAGAACCATATTGGGGCTAATGAGCTGTATATCGGATATGAAGCATCTCTGGCTCATGGTTTGAATATGCCAAGGTTGCTGAGCAGGTAAACCCAGTCTTATTGAAAGTAGGCCAAACTTTGTGCAGGGAGGGCATCCTCTCTACACCAGCTGTGTCTGCAATCATTCGTAGACGGAAGGTCAGTCACAAGGGTGATCACTATGAGCTTTGTTGTTGTTATTTCCTGCACTTGCGAGTAATGCCAAGTGAAGGAGAATTTATTGATAATCCTGACAAAAACTTCACATACCTTATCTCAGGCACAGGGTGGATTTATAATGAGTGCGAGTCACAACCCAGGTGGGCCCAAGAATGATTGGGGCATCAAGGTATGTCTCTTTAGGTGCTTTGTGTCACACTTCACATGCTCTGGATACTGTTGGATGCTTTCTCGGTGGTCATAGCTTGAAGCACTGCAAGAGAGAGACTGATCTGGACTATTTTCCACCATGCATAGTCCAATGCTACTTCTGATGTGTGTGGGATTTTGAGTGCAGTACAACTATAAGAGTGGGCAACCTGCTCCTGAGTCTATCACAGATGCTATCTATGGCAACACACTTTCTGTGAGTAACTGGCCACACTTTTTTCAATGTTATCAACCCTGTAATCAAGGAGCACCTCAAAGGTTCCACTAACACTGGTAGATGCCATATTGCCAAGCTTGATATTAGTCTTATTCTGGTTGCCACCGATTTGACTCAAAAGCCATTGCATTGATTAGAGGCTGGATAAGACAAGCAGAATAGTTCTTTTCACAACCTGACAGCATGTTGCATCTGGATATCCATTTGGCAGGTATCTGCAATTAAGATGGCTGACATCCCTGATATTGATCTTTCCTCTCTTGGAGTCACCACATTTGGAAGTTTCACTGTGGAAGTGATTGATCCTGTCCCTGACTATTTGGAACTGCTTGAGGTACCCGCATATCTAGCACTTGTGCTCCAGTTACTGGTCTACAGGTCATGCAGAATGCTAATTGTCAATTGTTACATCAGAACACAGGTTCTCATATAATTATTAGCTGTGGACTCAAAAGTGCCAACCTAACATTGTTATCACTTATGTAGGTATGGGCTTAGATGTTGTTTTGTGTTGGTAGATTTTGATTCCATGGGTTCTTATTACTTGTAGAGGAGGCTTAGGTAGGTGCTGAACCTAATAGTACAAGCTTTCTGTTATGCTCAATGGAAGGAACATGAGGTCTCTATACTCTTGTTGTAGTGACTTAGTTGGACACTTCACCTGATAATACATCCTTTCTATGACTTCATTGATGCACCCATGCAAGTGGGCCTGATTTACCCTATTTCCTCAGTAATTTCTGAACACGTTTTCTCAATTGGGCTGTGTCTGCAGAGTATTTTTGACTTTGACTTGATCAAGAGTCTCATGAATCGACCAGACTTTAGGTAATCTATTATTCTTTGCAGTCTGTGTCGTTTATAATGTATTGCCTTATCACATTCTAACATAAATGAAAACAATAGAAAGACAAGCCTCACAGAATTGCTTGCAACTATATGCTTTGTTCAACTATTCAGGGAGGACCAGTAGAGCACCTGATCAAGCATGTATTTGGCTGCCTGACAAAGATGCTCATTTGCAGGTTCAAGTTTGATGCAATGCATGCTGTCACTGGTGCTTATGCAAGGCCTATATTTGTTGATGCATTGGGAGCACCAGAGGTAAAGTGAGCCATGAGAAGAATTTTCAGTTTTGGTAGCATGTTGTGGCATATATCAATAATGCCTGCCGCATATGATTAGTCTTTCCAGGTTTGTTTCGAGCAATGCCTTTTAGGCTTCTATGTTGGTTGGGAACAGCCCTCCTGTTAAAATGGAGGTTTCTTGAGTCCTCAATCAAGATCAAAGACTCTTGCTTGAGCCAGCAATCATCTTCTAAACTGAAAGCTTAATTCTACTTCCAAGATAAAACTTCTTAGGTCTGTACAAATGATAAATTCTCTCTTATTTGGGTAGATATGACATTAATTTTGCACATGGAAATGTAAAGTGGACTTAGTTTTGAATTCAAGCCACAATATGCTGCTTTAGCCAAAGAGGGTTTCCATTCCCTTAGAGTCTTTCCTATACAGAATGTGCATGGGATTTCAGGGGTTCTGCTGAGCATACTTATCATAAGTTGTTGAAACTCTCCTCTGGAAAAAAAATGGATGAGTATTTTACATTCCTTCTTTCCAAGAGGCTATGCTGTAGAAGGCAAGTTGAACAATATAAGATCTCCCAGGGCTCATAAACCTTCTCATAAAAGGCCACAAACCTAACTCTGTTCACCCTAATAATAAAGTTTGGGTTCTTGTTTGGCTAATCCCTTTCCATTTTGTTCCTCTTCCTCCTCTTCTCTGTTGCCTGTTTCTAGGGAGAGGGTTTCATCTTGTAGTGTGCAACTACTCTGTGGTTGTAACCCCATAGAATATTGGCTCCAGAAATTACAATTGGAGTCTGGTTTTTCTTTCTTTGTAGAGAATTCAAGGTAAGTTCTCTGTTGTTTTCTGTTCTAAGTATAGGACCAGGAATTTGGTTCTTTTGTGTCAGTATGCTTCTTTTGCCTTCTGAGTTTCCTCCTGATCTGGGTCTTAGTGTTGGCCATGCTTTGCGGCTCACTAAGATTTTGAGCCTATTTCTTAAAAGAATTGTACCTTGTTCATCTCTGTCCAGTTCATTCTTTCAAGGTAGAGGCCTCCTCATCTCAGCCTTTGTCTCCTCCTGTATGGATGTTACGATCTTTCTCCCACATTATACCTTCCCAGTGCTTTAGATTGTCTACTTCCTATAGTTATTAGAAAGTTTTGGTCATCTCCTTTCATTGCCTGGATATATGTCAGAACTTCAGCTCAACATTTCTTCAACCACAGAGAGATAGAAAGGTTTGTTCGTTCCTTTAACTTTCACACAAACTGCAGGATTGTAGCTGTTTTGAATATTTGTTAATCCTCATCATGCATGCTATTTGTGTAGATCTGGATATACTCTCAAGATTTGGTTTCATTGAACCCTTTGTAGAGGTACTAAGTACAGGAGGACTCTTCTTTCTCACCTGTGAAAAGAAGTAGCTATTTAAAGTCTCAAAAAGTTAACCATTAAACAAGAAGAACTTCTAGGAGAGTTCAAAGAATCTTGAGCAAATGGAAAGCCAAAGTTCTCCTTATGTTCAGAGGACCTATGGTCTCACCATACTACCTTCCTTTTCTCCATCTTCTTTTTCTGTTCCTTCAGTTGGTCTGAATCACCTCAAAAGATTTCAACTTTCTTTTGTTATTGCCTATATTGATATGTACAGTAATAATCTTATTTTTCTTGAGAAGCACTACATTTCTTCAGTCTCTTTTGAGCTTAATTCTCTAGTAGGTATGTCTGAGGTTTTGAATCTAGCCCAATCAGAGATCCTCAAACTCATCTTTCTTTTGATAACACTCATAATCTTAGTGGTAAAAAGTGTGGCCACGTCTTCTTTTTCTTTGTGCTGTTTGGTTCCATAATTCCATGAGAACACACTTGAACCAAATTTATTTGTGTGGCTGGTTTGACTTCTCTCAGTCAATTTGGCTCTGTTGAGAGTTGAACCCGTGATGTTCTTAAGTGGCTCAGTTTCTTCCTACATTATAGCTATACTACCTATACTACCTCTGGTCATGATCTTTGGGTGTCAAAGCTCAGAGAGGCTCATGTTCCTTCTGATTAAATGAATTAGTTTTTTGTCATATATTCTCTTAGTCACATTGTTTTAAGTCCTTGTTGGTTTAAAGAATTACTCACAATTTAAGGTTTTAATGGCTTAAGTGTAAACAAGAGATAAGTTATGAGTGTCTCCATAGTTTAAGGTTGTCTTCAGACTTAATCTCTGGGTTAGAATTTTTGATAGATAATCTGTTGCTTCCTTTTGGTCATTGTACAATGTACTGGTATCCCCACAGGTATATTTGTGCAGTCAATTTAGCAAACATCTACTTCTTTTCCTATGGTTTTGATTTCTTGAAGTGTCTTTTGAAGTCCAACACTTGCCATGTTATGCTTTAGAGATCATCCCTAGGTTTGTGGATGATCTTTTTGTCCTGAACTACCTGGACTCAGAGTTTTATGTACCTGGATAAAGACTATTTTGGTGCCAACATATATGCTAGAACATCTTCTGACGTAAATTTGTACCTCTAATGTATTCCCTTGTCATGGCCTATATCCACTGTAGGGAGCTGCTGAAGTCAGTGGGTAAGTTGTGATAGAAAAGTTGCTGTCACACCTTTTACTGTTAATGGTCGTTGAACAACTGAGAGACTCAGTGCTGTTCATAGTGCTAGTTCTATAGTTCATTTCAAACTAGTTCTTCTTTGTCTTTCTTCTTCCCAGTCCCTTAGTCCTAGCTGGAGTTGTTCTTGAGACTCAAGTGAAAGTTTTTCACTGGTTCTGGATACATTAATCATGCATGGAGATTTCTCAATACTTATGAGAGTTTAGGGTTTAGGGGGTTTAGGGTGTTTCCTTTTTTGCTAGATTCTGGTAGTTGAGGTGCCTCTAAATTGTTTGTATCACTCTGTTTGGAGCTCTCAGCTTGTGGGACAATGTTGACATAATTGGGATTTGTGCACATGACACAGGACTGCATAATGAATGGCATTCCAAAAGAAGATTTTGGAGGAGGGCATCCTGATCCCAATCTCACGTAAGAGCTTAAGCAGTCCACTCTAGTTTCTGGACTACCCTGAGCAGCCTGCCTCTTAGAGAAACTCTGAAAAGCAAGAATATTGTGTGTAAGGCCATTCCAGCTCCTTCATAATATGTAGCCATATGGAACAATTCATATGAACATTTGAAGTTGGGTATAATCTCCCCTAAAGGTAGACTAGAGACATGGATCAGCTTCACTAGGAAGATGAGCATTGCTATTCCAAAATAAGTCATGATCCAACTTTTGGCTTTGTTTCACCTTATCTATTTCAAATGGTTGCATGTGGACACATGGACTGTGCTGTGGATGTTGCTTAGCCAAATGGTTGCACTCAGTATCCACTATTCAAAGATAGACACTCCAATTAAGCAATGTGTAGTCAAAGCAATTCCACATGGCTCCAGTGACTGTAGTAGTTTGTAGAATATTCAGGTGGCACAAGTAAAGACCTCTTGTCTTGTAGGAGTACATATAAAGGACAATTTTCCTCCTATCTACCAGAAAATTAGATAACAATAACCATTATCTACTGTGATGTGATCTGAATCAGGTATGCAGAGGAGTTGGTAACAGAAATGTTTGGGCCTGATGCACCAGATTTTGGTGCTGCTAGTGATGGTATGCAATAATTCCTGAATTCTATTTTGGTGGGCCTGGTATTCTATGTTTGAAATAACCTATGGATAGGTGTTTCAAGCTGGTGTTCATGTTGTAGGAGATGGTGACCGCAACATGATTCTTGGCAATCATTTCTTTGTTACTCCATCAGATTCAGTAGCCATGATTGCTGCCAATGCTCAACAAGCCATCCCCTACTTCAAAGATGGACCAAAGGTTATCTCTTTTGTCACTACCAAGCTGTTTGGATGTATTCATGCACTTTTGACTTCTGAATCATGATTTGTCAAATCACAACTATGATGTGGTTAACACCTGCAGTACTAGTTATGCAGGCCAGTTTCTCACTGTTGTGCCTCATATGCCTATCTTAATTGCAAGTTCTTGACCTTGTTTCTGAAGGGACTTGCACGTTCAATGCCTACAAGTGGAGCACTGGACCGTGTGGCAGGAAAACTGAGTCTTCCATTCTTTGAAGTGAGAGTCAAACCCATTGATTAACTTGCCAGTTGTGGAACATCCTCAAAATTTGCAATCTGGTGCCAAGTTTGTTTGGAAGAAGCATTGGTTGCTCTTGAATGTGTTGCAAGTTAGCTGATAATAGATGCTTCTTTGTCAAAATTATCATGTTCACACATTGCTGCACCTTTAAGTGTGTAGCTCGAGACTTGTGTCTTTCATGTACTATTAGCATGTATAATTGACTGTGTGTGGTGCAATGCAGGTGCCTACAGGATGGAAGTTTTTTGGAAACCTGATGGACTCAGGCAAGCTTTCCATCTGCGGGGAAGAAAGCTTTGGAACAGGCTCAGATCATATTCGCGAGAAAGATGGCATCTGGTTGAACATCACCACACCTGGGCATTATTCTATATGCTTAATGATGATTCATTTGACTTTCTTCTTCAATTTTGAGATTTTAATTGTAAAGGGTGGTCCTCATTACATTGGCAGGGCTGTGTTAGCATGGTTATCTATTGTTGCGGACAAAAATCGTGACAAAGTGGCTGGTGATACACTTACTTCAGTTGCTGATATTGCCAAAGAACACTGGGCAAAATTTGGCCGCAATTTTTTCTCCCGATATGACTATGAGGTAAAGCATGTCTCCTTCTGATTGGAGGTTGCTATGTAATGTATCAAGAAAGGAGATATGACCATGTCATGAGAGCACCAAGTTCTGGAGTCTTATTTGTGAACCTGTAATGGTTTAAACTTAGTCCTTAAAACTTGTTGCAAGGGGTCTAGCTCCTAGTGAGCAAACTAAAACTCATCCTCTGACAGATTTGGCCATGTCCAAAGGGTACCCTAGAATTCATTGCAACAGGTGTTTCCTTTTCTGGAAATACTCCTACTGATGTATGTCATGCTGATTTTTTCTGACAGTATTTGTACACTCATTCTATACCAGGACACTGATTAAGGAGGGTTCCAGTTGAAAATGAGGTCTGTGATTGAGATGATGTCTACTACTACTGTTGGGAGATCACAATGTTTGCTGAAGGAGTGAGAAGGATTGAACAAATTTTGAGACCTGGTTGTGCATCTGTTTGCAGGAATGTGAATCAACTGGAGCAAATAAAATGGTGGAGCATCTTCGAGGCATCATATCCAGCAGTAAACCTGGGACTACTTATGGTTAGTTCACTGTTCATTGCTTTTCTACTTCATTCCAAGATTTCATTTTCAGTTCTTTGTATTTTGATCAGAGTTTGATAGACTAATCTTAGGTTCATCTTGTGCATAAAATTTTGTTCATATTTTGATCAGAGTTTCATAGACTAGTTTTTGCTTCCCATTGTGCATAAGATTGTCCCCATGGGCCACATTTACCAGCTTCTTTTGTTATTTTGTTTGGGAATATCAGCAAGAAAAGACACAGCCGGCCAAGAATGTGGGTCATTCAGTTTCCCTTATGGCTTTCATCTCTGTTGGTTGTTTCAGGGAACTATACTCTGCACCTTGCGGATGACTTCATGTACACTGACCCGGTAAGTTACAACTCAGTGGATTTTGGGTTCTCTGGCTTTGATCATCAAAATTCCTTGCAGTCTGGGAGTGTCATGTGACCAGGCATACAGAGGGCCAGAGAGGTCTTGTGTGCATTACAGCGCAATTGATACGTTGTCCCTGAATTATTGCAGGTTGATGGAAGTGTTGCTACCAAACAGGGAATTCGATTCATTTTCACTGATGGTTCACGTATCATATTCCGCCTCTCTGTAAGTACCATCCTGGTTGGCATCCAGTTGCAGCATTTGGACACACTATAGAGGTCATTGTGATGCTTGGGTTGATGTGTTGTTGTGCAGGGAACAGGTTCTGCAGGTGCAACAGTAAGGCTGTATGTAGAGCAGTATGAACCTGAAGTATCAAAGCATGGTCTCAATGCTCAAGAGGCTTTGAAACCTTTGATCGGTGCACATAATTAGCTCTTCTCAATCAATTTCTACATTTTTTGTTTTTGCCTTGTGAGGGGTTGAGATTTCAAGAAGTGATCTTGAGATAAGTAGCCCAAGTCATTTGTAGTTTATGTACAGTCACTGACACTGTTGATGTGTGCATACTGAGTTGCAGATTTGGCCCTATCTCTTTCAAAGCTGGAACATTTCACTGGCCGAACGAAGCCCACTGTCATCACCTAAAAGTAAAAAATTCCTATGATATCTTCTTTCCAGATCTACTTCATAACTTAGTGGTTGTGGGCTTTGTGTCTGTTGTTGAATTGAGCCCTCAATAGTGTAGCATGAGAGCAGCTTCAGTTTTGTTCCTTTCGCAATTTCCAACTGTATATGCTTGATGGGTGAGTATATGTACTGGCCCTTCGGATTTGTCTTGCATAAGGTATTTGCCTGAAGCACCATATAGAACCCATTTAGCCATCATTCTTGGATTTGAGATGTGAAGCAGAGAACTTAAAATTTTCTAAATCCATGTGCAATCTTAATGAAATTTTGCATTATTCTGCTAATTGTATTCTGTGCAGGGTATCCTGTATTGATGGCTTGCATCAAGTTGAACACATGGAACATTTCCCTGCCAATGCTTTTAGAATGCAGAGGATGTGTCAACAGAGTGTATGCTAGATTGGGAGTCTGGGCCAGCCTAGACAATGCTTCTTAGTCTAGGTGCCCAAATCTGAGATGTTTCACATGAATGTCCTCCCTCATAATCCACTGTTCTGTTCTTCTATGCACAACCTGTAGCATTTTATTCATGTAAAGGCAAAATGCAAAGAGACAAAAAACACATAAAAGTCCCCTCAGGGTTGCAATGATAGGAAACAGAGACTGGTGGTCAAACTGAATTCCATCTAACTAATCTCCATGGTTCACCACTGACCAGAGTAGGCCTGCTACTCTATCCAATCAAAGATTGAGAAGCAGGTTTGGTTCTGGACTCTATGCTTCCTCATTCTGATAACTCTTGGAAAGGGTGCCTAACAGTTAATATCTGGGTATGGCTTGGCATCAATCTTGACTCTTGGGCTTCATCCTCTACACCTGAACTGTTGCAACTTACCTCCCCATGGTACTGGTGTGCATCAGCCCTTTTATGTTCATTGTTTGTTGCACTCCTGAAAGATTGCCAGCCGTTAGTATGGATGTTTGTGGTCCAGATACTGACAACTTACAGACTGAGATCCTCCCAAGGTTTTGTTTCAATGGTTACTTGGCTAACTAATGTGCCCTGGTGTGCCCATACTAGCTGGTAGCATAGAAGTCAAGCTATGATCGGGGTCCTTTGACAATGTCAATTCGTAGTTCCAGTTGGATGCGAAGACAAGGAGGGGTGAAGTAATGAGTTTTGTATACAGCTCAAATGTCATCTCAAATTAGGCGGGTACAACATACAGGGTTTTACAAGATTTAGTTAGCTAGGTGGTTGGGGAGGTTTGGAAGAGAACTTGTGATCAAGTGGGGTTAAGGCCATGGTTTCATTTTGAGTTTGTGAGGTTTCAAACTGAAGGTGGAATGGGGGAGGCATGGGGAGTCTTCAAAGTTGCTTCTTTGATGGTCTCTCACTCTATTGCTGAGTGCCAGGAAAAAATTGGCTTTGGTGGATAAACAGTTATTAAGCTTCAATTGTAGCTTATGTAAAGTTGATGATAAGAGAGGCAAGGTTCTTGTTGCATTCAAATAAGAATGTTAACTCATATCAAATCTGCAAAATAGATAGGTCTTCGAAAGAAAGCACAAGGGAAGGTAGTAGCCCATGAGAGGTAGTAGTAACATGCTTTCTGCCAAGTGTTGTGTAGTGTTTTTTTCTTTCTTTTCAAATTTTGTATGTGGTACAAGTGCCTATTTTCAACTAGATCAAGGACCTATATCAAATTGACAACCCCCAATTTTTTTGGGGTGTTCAAATGGCTAGATTTGTTAACACAGGGTCGAAAACTAGTCATAGAGTCAAATTCATAGTAGTAGATTGAAAAGCAAACATATGGAATTCAAGGCATAAAAATCACACCCAAGTGGAGTTCAAGGCAAAATCACAACAAAGTGGAACTCCATGTAAAAGGTTGCAAATACCTAGAATTCAATGGGGGAAATATGGCAAGAAGATGCAAAAATTGGTGCAAAAACTAGTACACAATAGCAACTAGCTAGTGCTACATATAAAATTTCCCAAGGGAATTGAATCATAATCTTTAAGACCTTGCCCATTGTAATATGAAATTGCTTGCAAAAAAATCAACAAGAAAAGACAAAAATGAAAAACTGTAGTGAAATTTAATTTGCAAAAACTGAAATTGCACACATGGCTATACCTCATACCAATTAGAATAGCAAACTTGATTGAAATAACTCAAGCAATGCAAATTATGTAATAGAAAACACATGAACAACAAAAAATGCATTAAGTGAAAGGGTTAAGGTGTAAAGGTTTGATGTTACTTGAACTATGCCTTTACTCCATGTTGAGATTTTGCAACACTCCATAGCAATCATTCATTGCTATAGTAAATGGGAATGTGTCCAAAGTAAATGAGTTTTGAATAAACATCCTAAGAACCAAATCTAAATTTTGGGTTGTCAATCTAAATTCATAACTTACTTGTCATGCAAATTAAAATTGAGAAACATCTCTCATCTTTTACATTGCCCATAAAAATGACCACTAACAATTCAATGAGTTTTAGCCATTCAAGATTGCTAGCCAAGTTGCACTGATTTTAGTGCAAGGATTATAATCTAGAGGAGGTTTCATGGTTGCATAGCAATTAGCAAGCATAGTAAGCTTCAAAAAAATGATTGTTACACTAGCAAAACCTTGTCAAGCAAGGATGAAAACTTGTTTCCGACCAATATGTTTCCCACAACAATAGTGTGCTTTCAAAATCAAAAGTTGTGCTAAAATATTTTGAAATCAACTTTAAGTTGCACCCAAAGCAAAGGGTAAATCACCCAAGTGGCATTCATGATGTATAGAGCTTCAAATCTACATTCAAGTTCTTGAATGAGGCCAAAAACAACACTTGGTGGTGCATTATTGCTTTTTGACTCCAATTACATTTGGTAAAGTCTAGAAACATAACTCATAGACCTGATTAGCAAGTCTTGCTCATCCACACGTCACAAGCCTTGATTGCATCAACAAAATCACAAATGAAAACATCATGAACTTGAGGAAACTTTGATAAAAATTGTGTGCATTTAAGTAGAGTTAAGATACAATTCAAACCAATAAAAATATCAACATCAAGTGCAAAAGGTCTAAGCTAGCTTTCATTGTGACATTGGTTGTGTGTTCATCAAACATATGCACAACCAGCAACTTGTACTCTATTAAGGTTTTTTGGAAAGAGACAACATGGAAATCCATCATGTTTTAACATTTCACAAAATTTGAAATGCCTCTTGTTCCAAGAAATTGGCCAACTCTCTCCACTAGAACCATTTTAATTTTTTTAAATATTAATTGTAAATCGATTGTAGGAGCAAATCATTTTTTGCAATGAGGGATTATCAAGATAAAATCTACATAGCCTAGTTAGTTTGATGTGTAGCACAATGCACACCCAATATGAAGGGCACATGTTTTCTTTTAGTTGCATTGTAACACCAATCTTTTGAACCTTTGAAGATCATCACACTATTTATTGAAAAACAAACCAATTCAAAAATCAAATGAGATTATAAAAGTTCATACATGTGCAATGAGTCAATGATTACCTTTTTAAAATTGTCAACATTGTAACCTCCAACAACTTCCTATAATGTCAAAAGAATCAAGATTTGTCTCTAGCTTTCCATGCATAAAAGTCCACTATTGATTGTTGATGGTACTAAATTCATCACAAGAAACATTGATGAATTTAACCTTCTACATTGGCCACTTGATGACACCAAATCACAAAAGCATACATGGTGCCTTCAACCACCACCAACTAGCATTGTTGGTCCACTTTTTTTTAAAAGTTGTTCGGCACTTGGGGAATTTGAACAACTAATCCTTGCAATCTCCAAAGTCTATCATAGGCCACCATTGTTTAACAAATGGAATATCATGACAAACTACATGAATTTTGTCTTCCACTCTACATGGTCTTCACTCACAACTTGCTAAACCATAGACACTCACCTATGAAAAGTAACAAATTGTCATTCATTTTTCACAATGGAACTCATGTAATATTGACTAACAACCACCCTTAAATGTCCAATTGTTGCTTTGTGGCAACTTGCATGCTTTTGCAATATGTCAAACTTAAGAACCATGAACTAAGATGGATATATTATGTCTTTGATTAGAGATTTGGAATTAAAAATTGGAAGAGTGTATTTTAAATGAAATCGCAAATGAAAATGTGTGTTTAGGTTGTAACCCTATTTGCAATAGAAATTTGTGCAATTGTGATTAGTTGTGTTTCCTTCCTATTAATCTGCTTCAAAGTGTGGAGTGTTTTTCTCTCTATCCTCTTGCTCTTCTCTTGTGATAAAGATAGGAAACACTTGTCCTTGACGTGTCTCTGCTTTTCGATAAACTATAAATATGACATCCTAGAACTTAAAGCTAGTAAGTTTGTGGACCTATATCCTTGCCTAATTTGAGTATTTTCTTCTAAGAAGTTTGAGTTGGGGAAGAGGAATTTTGATGCTTGTTCCTCTTCCTTCTTCCTTGGGTCCTGCATATAAACTCCATTGCAATCGCTTCCTCCTTTGGGATTGGGGTCGAAAAAAGTAGCAAAGTGTTTGGTGGTCCAAATTGTGTCGTTGAATTGTTTCCTTCTAGACCATGGCAATGAGGTGTCTAGTGGTCCAAATTATTGCAAGAGTTAGACAACTGAATTTGAATTGATGGAGTTAGAGGTGGAATACAAAGATGGTCAATTGGCAATGGTCAAAGCAAGCCAAGGAGTCAAACCATTTTATGTA
>Ga0116230_10004717_pt1 | contig 13364 bp, 13 predicted proteins | sample S1TSphfallax_3_FD_88678 | JGI IMG/M metagenome (GOLD analysis project Ga0116230, IMG submission 88678) | Host-associated microbial communities from peat moss isolated from Minnesota, USA - S1T2_Fd - Sphagnum fallax MG | ecosystem: Host-associated > Plants > Peat moss > Unclassified | place...
GTTCACGCTGACCAAGAAGCTGATGCCGACAGTGATCGACGTGCTCGAAACGGTCGAGTTCCATGCCGAGGAACTGCGGCCCGAAGACTACATGTTCGAAGGCTACAACGGCGTGATGTGCGTCGAAGCCGGCGGTCCGCCGGCGGGCACCGGCTGCGGCGGCTATGTCGTCGGGCAGACGGTCAAGCTGCTCAAGCAGCACCATCTGCTCGAAGAAACCGATGTCGTGCTGTTCGATGTGCTCGGCGATGTCGTGTGCGGCGGGTTTGCCGCGCCGTTGCAGCATGCCGAAAGCGCGCTGGTGGTCGCCTCGAACGATTTCGACAGCATTTTCGCGATGAACCGGATCATGGCGGCTATCCAGGCGAAATCAAAGAATTACGCGGTGCGCATGGCCGGGATGATTGCCAACCGCTCGGCCGGGACCGACGAGATCGACCGCTTCAACGCCGCGACCGGATTGAAGCGGCTCGCCCATTTTCCCGATCTCGATGCGATCCGCCGCTCGCGGCTCAAGAAATGCACGCTGTTCGAGATGGATTCGACTCCCGAAGTCGATGCCGCCTGCCTCGAATACAAGCGGCTGGCCGCGCTGCTGTGGGCCGGCTGCGAACCGCTCGATGCCAAATCGATGAAAGACCGCGACATCTTCGAATTCCTGGGGTTCGAATAAGATGACCACGGCGACCTATGACCGGTTCCGCGGGAACCTCGAAACCTACTTCGACCGCACCGCCGCCAAGGCGTGGGAGCAGTTGACGTCGGACGCCCCGGTCAGCGGGATTCGCGCCACGGTGCGCGCGGGTCGCACCGAAATGCGCAACACATTGCTGTCGTGGCTGCCGGCCGATCTGCGCGGGGCCCGTCTGCTCGATGCCGGGTGCGGCACCGGCGCGCTCGCGGTCGAGGCGGCGCAGCGCGGCGCCGAGGTCGTGGCGATCGACGTTGCGGGCAGCCTGGTGGCGATCGGGCGTGACCGCGCGCCGGCGGGCCTGTCCATCGACTGGCGCGTGGGCGACATGCTCGATCCGTCGCTCGGGCGTTTTGATCATGTCGTCGCGATGGATTCGCTGATCCACTACAAACCCGCTGACATCGTTGCGGTGGTGGCGCGGCTGGCGGCGAACACGCGCGGGTCGATCGCCATGACGTTCGCGCCGCGCACGCCCTTGCTGATGGCGATGCTTGGGCTGGGCCGGCTGTTTCCGCGCGCCGACAAGTCGCCCGCGATCCTGCCGGTGCGCGAGTACGAGCTGCGCCAGCTGATCGCAAAGGCCGTGCCGCACGCCCGGATCGGCCGCGACCGCCGCATTTCGGCCAGTTTCTACACCAGCCATGCATTGGAGATTGTGACCCGATGACCTACCTGGTTGCCCTGAAAGCCTCGCTCGCGCCGCAGCCGCGCGCAATCGGCCGGATCGAAAGCCTCAAGACCGGGGCGTTCTGGAACCGGCTTGGCACACGCTTTCTGCCGTTCGCCGATGCCGCGACCGAGGATCTGCCGCTCGGGCGCATCCTGCGGCTGTCGCTGTTTCAGGTTTCGGTGGGCATGGCGGCGGTGCTGCTGACCGGGACGCTCAACCGGGTGATGATTGTCGAGCTGGGCATGTCGGCCAGCCTGGTTGCGGTGATGGTCTCGCTGCCGCTGTTGTTTGCGCCGCTGCGCACGCTGATCGGGTTCAAATCCGATCACCACGCTTCGTTGCTCGGGTGGAAACGCGTGCCCTATATCTGGTTCGGCACGCTGTTGCAGTTCGGCGGGCTGGCGATCCTGCCGTTTGCGCTGCTGGTGATGACCGGCGGCGGCACCGGCCCTGCCGTTGTCGGCCAGTTGGGCGCGGTGGTCGGTTTTCTGCTGGTCGGCGCAGGGATGCACACCACGCAGACCGCCGGGCTGGCGCTCGCCACCGATCTCGCGCCTGAAGAGGCGCGGCCGCGTGTGGTGGCGCTGCTCTATGTCATGCTGCTGATCGGCACGATGATTTCGGCGCTGGTGATCGGCCGCCTCCTGGCCAATTTCACCGCGACGCGGCTGGTGCAGATCGTCCAGGGCGCGGCCGCGCTGACGATGATCCTCAACGTCGTCGCGTTGTGGAAACAGGAACCGCGCAATCGCCTGGCGACGCGGGTGCGCGAAGTGCAGCCATCGTTCCGCCAGGTCTGGGCAGTGTTCATTGCGCGGCCCAGGACGATGCGGCTGCTGGTTTCGGTCGGGCTCGGCGCGGCGGCGTTTTCGATGCAGGACGTGCTGCTCGAACCCTATGGCGGGCAGATCCTCGGCCTTTCGGTCGGTGCGACGACCGCGCTGACCGCGCTGTGGGCGGCGGGCATGCTGTCGGGCTTTGCCTATGCGGCGAGGCGGCTGGGCGACGGGGGTGATCCGCACCGGCTTGCCGGCTTTGGCGGAGTGGCCGGGATCGGCGCGTTTCTGCTCGTGCTGTTTGCCGGGCCGCTGCATTCGGTGCCGCTGCTCGAAATCGGCGCGACGCTGATCGGGCTGGGCGGCGGGCTGTTCTCGGTCGGCACGCTGACCGCGGCGATGGCGATTTCCGATGTCGAGGCGCTCGACGGGCGCACCGGGCTCGCGCTCGGTGCCTGGGGCGCGGTGCAGGCCTCGAGCGCGGGGCTGGCGATCGCGCTTGGCGCCTTTGCACGCGATCTGGTGACACGGGTTGCCGCATCGGGCGATCTGGGATCGACGCTGGCCGATCCGTCGACCGGCTATGCCTTTGTCTACAGTTTCGAAATCGTGCTGCTGCTGGCCACGCTGGTCGCAATCGGGCCGCTGGTGAGGCGGGACGATACCCATCATCTTGCTGCGGGCACCCGGTTCGGCCTCAGCGAATTTCCGATTTGAAAGGGGAAAAGTCATGCATCCCACTTTGGTTGGCGTGCCCAATGCCGCCGGATCTATCGATGTCGCCCTGCTGGTGTTCTGGGCGTTCCTGCTGTTTTTCGTCACGCTGATTTTCTATCTGCGGCGCGAAGACCGCCGCGAAGGCTATCCGCTCGAAGACGAAGCCACCGGCCGCGTCGACACCCCCGGCGGGGTGCTGAGCACCGCATCGCCCAAGACGTTTGTCCTGCCGTTCGGCCACGGCACGGTGACCGCACCGACCTGGAGCCGCGAACCGGTGAATATCGCGGCGCGGCGCATCGAACGCTTTGCCGGCGCGCCCTATGAACCGACCGGCAATCCGCTGGTCGACGGCATCGGGCCGGCGGCCTGGGCCAATCGCGCCAAACGGCCCGATATCGATATGGACGGCCATCCGCGCATCGTGCCGCTGAACGGCGCGGTCGGGTTCAGCATCGCGCGGCAGGATTCCGACCTGGCCGGCTGGCCGGTGATCGGCGCCGACGGGGCGGTCGCAGGCCATGTCGCCACGCTGTGGATCGACAAGGCCGACCGGCTGGTCCGCTATATCCAGTTGGCCGACGAAGGCGCGCCGCTGCTGGCGCCGATGTTCATGGCCAGCGTCGATCGTCGGCGCCGCCGCGTGGTGATCGATGCGCTCAACGCCGCGCAGTTTGCCGGTGTGCCGCGGCTTGAAGCGACCGACCAGATCACGCTTTACGAAGAAGAACGCGTCCAGGCCTATTTCGGCGGCGGCTATCTCTACGCCAATGCCTCGCGTCAGGAGCCCATACTGTGACCGAATATGAAATCGAGCCGATCCGGGGCTTGCCCGGAATGCTGCCGCCGGGCGAGGACATCGTCTGGCAGGGCGCCCCCGACTGGCGCACGCTGGCGCGCACCGCCTATAGCACGCGGCTGGTGGCAGGCTATTTCGCGCTGCTCGCGGGCTGGGCGCTGGCGACCGCGTGGTCGAGCCATGGCAGCTATCTCGGGGTCGAGATGACCGCCGGGCTCGGGCTGGTGGGCCTCGCGATCCTGCACCTGCTGGCGTTTTTCGCGGCCAGGACGACGGTCTATACGCTGACCAACCGGCGGATCGTGCTGCGCATCGGCATTGCCGTGCCCAAATGCATCAACCTGCCGCTCAAGATGATCGGTGCGGTCGACCTTGCGCTCCATGCCGACGGCACCGGCGATGTCCCGCTGGTGATTGCAGGGCCCGCCAAGCTCGGCATTCTGGCGCTGTGGCCGCACGCGCGGCCGTGGAAGATCGTCACGCCGCAACCGATGCTGCGCGCGATCCCCGATGCGCAGAATGTCGCCGCGCTGGTCGCGCGGGCGTGCCGCGCGGTCAATCCGCACGGCCACACCGTGGTGAACGAACCACAGACGCAGCGCACGCCGACCTTTGCCGGGGCGATCGAAGCATGACCGCGCACAGCCACGCCGACATGCTGCCGCGCGGCACGCTGGTCACCGCCGGCGCGCTCGTGCTGTTTGCGCTGACAATCACTTCGGCGATGCGCATCGCGCATGTCCCGCCTGCGGCATCGCCGGCGGCGATGCGCGATGCCCAGCACATGGTGCCGGTCGAATCGCGCAACTTGCGCTTCATCGATCGCGCCGACGGGGCAGTGGTGATCCAGGACGCCGACAAGGGCGACAACGCCTCGATCATCGAACCGGGGCAAAGGACCGGGTTTATCCGCGGCGTGATGCGCGGCCTCGCGCGCGAGCGGCGGATGCGCGGCATCGGCGATGGTCCGCCGTTCAACCTGTCGCTGTGGCGCGATGGCGAATTGTCGCTGACCGATACGGTGACCGGGCGCTCGATCGAATTGACCGCGTTCGGATCGACCAATCGCGCCGCGTTCCTCGTGCTGCTGCCCAAAGGCCCGACCGCATGAGCGCGCTTCGCCGCACCCGCTTCGACACGCCATGCACGATCGAGGTCGAACACAGCGATCGCCAGCTTTGCGCGCATGTCGAACTCGCCGGCGGGGTGGCGATCGGCCCGGGTGACAAAGTGCTGGTCCACGGCGATCCGATCAGCCTGGGGTTTGGCGAACGCCGCGTGGTCGAACGCATGGCAACGGTCGAACGCGCCAGCGCGCTGGGGCGGCTGTGGACCAAATTTGCCGGCCACTTCGAAATGACCGAACTGTGGGAAGTCAGCTTCAGCGACGGGAAAATGCCATGAATGCGATGACCCAGATCAAGCCCGGGGCAAGCAGCGCGCTGGTCGCCGAAGCGTGCAAGGAAACCATCCTGTCGCCGCGTTTCTACACCACCGATTATGCCGCGATGGACCGCATCGATGTGTCCGCAGTGCGCAAGGAATGGGATGTGCTGATCGCCGAAATGGTCGGCGATCCCAACAAGCTGCATTTCAAGCGCACGCAATCGTTCGACGGGGTGATCGAAAGCCTGCCCGATGGCCTGCGCGAGGAATTCATCGATTTCCTCGTCAGTTCGCTGACCTCGGAATTTTCCGGCTGCATCCTCTATGCCGAAATCGCGCGGCGGGTGACCAACCCCGATATCAAGCAGCTGTTCAAGCTGCTGAGCCGCGATGAAAGCCGCCATGCCGGGTTCATCAACGAAACGCTCAAGGATGCCGGGATCGGCATCGACCTGAGCTTTCTGACCAAGGCCAAGAAATACACCTATTTCCGGCCGAAATTCATCTACTACGCGGTCTATCTCAGCGAAAAGATCGGCTATGCCCGCTACATCGCGATCTACCGCCATCTGGCGCGGCACCCCGAATTGCGCTTTCACCCGATTTTCAACTGGTTCGAACAATGGTGCAACGACGAGTTCCGCCATGGCGAAGCGTTCGCGATCCTGCTGCGCACCGATCCCAAGCTGCTGACCGGTCTCAACAAACTGTGGATCCGGTTTTTCCTCGTTTCGGTCTATGCGACGATGTACGTGCGCGATCACAACCGTCCGGCGTTTCACAAGGCGCTGGGGATGGATCCGACTGAATACGACCATCGCGTGTTCGAAATCTGTTCGCAGATCAGCCGCCAGGTGTTCCCGGTCGTGCTCGACAGCGATTGCCCGCGGTTCCGTGCCGGGCTTGAACGGATGCGCAAAATCGCCGGCGCAATCGATGCCGCGCGCGAACAGGGCGGGGTGATCGGCGCGGTCAAGCGCGTCGGGCTGACCGTCGCTGCCGGGCTTGCCTTTGCCGGGCTCTATTTCACCCCGGTCAAACGCAACGTGGCGCCGGCCACCGTGCGCCTGGTCCCGGCCTGGTGATCGTTCCACCGCTCCTCTTTGCGTTCCTGATGTGGTTCATCGGCACCGCCTCGATCGTCTGGCTCGACAGCCGGCCGCGCGCGACTTACGCCACCAGCCTGACGCTCGCCGGCGTGCTTGCGCTCGCGGCGATCGCGCTGGTCCGCGCCGAAGCGGGCGATACCAGCCTGGCCGGGGCCTATACCGCGTTTGCGGCGGCGATCGTGATCTGGGGCTGGCACGAAATGAGTTTCCTGATGGGGATCGTCGCCGGGCCGAACCGCGCCGAGTGCCCCGCCGGGGCGCGCGGCTGGCAACGGTTCGGCGCGGCGACCGCAACCGTGATCCATCATGAGCTGGCGATTGCGGCAACTGCGATCGTGCTGTTCGCGGTCACCTGGGGCCAGCCCAACCAGGCCGCGCCGCTCACGTTCCTTTTGCTGTTCGTGCTGCGGCTGTCGGCCAAGTTCAATCTCTATCTCGGCGTGCCCAATCTCAGCGATGAAGTGTTTCCCGAGCACCTGGTCTATCTCAAAAGCTATTTCCGCAAACGCCGCTGCAACGCGCTGTTTCCGTTTTCGATCGTGCTCAGTGCCGGACTTACGGCTTGGGCATGGCTGGCGGGACAGGCCGCGCCCGTGGGCAGCGGCGCCTGGGCCAGCGGCACGCTGCTCGCCGGGCTGGCTGCACTCGGCGTGGTCGAACATCTGTTCCTGGTCCTGCCGTTGCGCGATGCCAAATTGTTTCAATGGGCCTCTTCACCATCAACCAGAACGGCAAAAGCCGCCGTCATCTTCGAACAAGCGGGGAAGATTAAATGAATTACGAAGCGTTTTTCGAATCCGAACTGGCGACACTCAAGGATGATGGCCGCTATCGCATCTTTGCCGAGCTCGAGCGCAAGGCCGGCGCCTTTCCCGCCGCGCAGCAGTTCGTCGAAGACGGCGCGCGCCCGGTGACGGTGTGGTGCTCGAACGATTATCTCGGCATGGGCCAGCATCCCAAAGTGCTCGAAGCGATGCATGAAACGCTCGATCGCTGCGGCGCGGGCGCGGGCGGCACGCGCAACATTTCGGGCACGACGCACAGCCACGTGCTGCTCGAGGCCGAACTCGCCGATCTTCATGGCAAAGAGGCGGCGCTGCTGTTCACCTCGGGCTATGTCTCGAACTGGGCGGCATTGGGTACATTGGGCGCGCGCATCCCCGGCTGCGTCATCCTGTCCGACGCGCTCAACCATGCCTCGATGATCGAAGGCATCCGCCACAGCCGCGCCCCGGTGCACAAGTTTGCGCACAATTCGCCCGAAGATCTCGATCGCCGCCTGGCGCAGCTCGACCCCGCGCTGCCCAAGCTGGTCGCGTTCGAAAGCGTCTATTCGATGGATGGCGACATTGCCCCGATCGCCGAAATCCTTGACGTGTGCGAGGCACACGGCGCGATGTCCTATCTCGACGAAGTCCATGGCGTCGGGCTCTATGGCCCGCGCGGCGGTGGCGTTGCCGAACGCGAAGGGCTGATGGACCGGGTCACCGTGATCGAAGGCACACTGGGCAAGGCGTTCGGCGTGATGGGCGGCTATATCGCCGCATCGTCGGCGTTGTGCGATTTCGTGCGCAGCTTTGCCAGCGGGTTCATTTTCACCACCGCGCTGCCGCCCGCACTGGCCGCCGGCGCAACCGCGAGCATCCGCCATCTCAAGACCAGCAATGCCGAACGCGAGCGCCATCGCGATCGTGTCGCGCAAGTGCGCCGCCGGCTCGATGCGATGGGCATCCCCACGCTCGACAATCCCAGCCACATCATCCCGATCATGGTCGGCGACGCGCACAAGTGCAAACGCATCAGCGACTGGCTGCTCGAACACCACGGCATTTATCTGCAGCCGATCAACTATCCGACCGTGCCGGTTGGCACCGAACGCCTGCGCCTGACGCCGTCGCCGGTGCACACCGATGCCGATATCGACAAACTGGTCAGCTCGCTGAGCGAAATCTGGTCGATGTGCGAACTGGCCCGCCGCGCCATGGCGGCGTGATCGAAGCGACTTATCGCGGCCGTTCGACGGCCGCGAAGCTCTGGACTTGCGCGGGTGGCTGCGCCGCATAATAGGCGGCCACCGCGTCGATCTGCGCGTCGGTCAGTTTCCGTGCGATCACCACCATCGGATCAGGCGCCTTGCTGGCGCCGATGCCGCCGCGCCCGCCGTTGCGGAACAGCCGCAGCTGGTTGGCGAGATACCATTGCGCCTGGCCTTCGAGCACCGGATAGGCCTTGTCCGCCGCCTTGGTGATCCCGTGGCATTCGGCACAGGCGCCCATGCCGACATTGGCTTCGCCGACCAATGCAATATGCTGGCCTGCGGTTACCGGCGCGCTGCCGGGGGCCTCGGTCGATTTGCGCGGCAGGCTGGCAAAATGATCGGCGAGCGCGGTGATCTGCGCCGGCGAAAGCTCGGTAGCGATCATCTGCATATACCCGCTGCGCCGCCGGCCCGCGGCATAAGCGGTCAGCGTGCGCGCCAGATAGCCGGGCGTTTGCAGCGTGAGGTTGGGAAACACACCGCCGCCGGTGCCGTCGGCACCGTGACAGCGCGCGCATGTCGACACCGGGTCGGCCCCGAGCGCATAGCCGGAAAAGCCGAACACCGGGGTGTGATAGCTGTAGCTGGCTGCCGGCGGTTCGTTGTCGTTGCGCAGGCCATAGGCGTGCTGCGGCGGGGTCATGCCGAACGGTGCGGGCGCGGTGGCGGGGTTGTGTGACACCAGCGCCAGCGACTGGAACGTCGCCGGCGACATTGTCGGCATCGCACGCAGAAACGCCACCAGATGCCAGACTTCGTCGTCGCGATTGTCGGCCGGCCACGACGGCATCGCGCTGTACTTGACCCCGGCCTTGACGATCCGGAACAGTTCGGGCGCGGTGAAATTTTCAATCGGCAGATCGGTGGTCAGATATTGCGGACGCGGGTGCATCGACAGCACAACCGGATTTTGCCCGAGGCCGGGCCCGGCGTGGCAGCGCGCGCAGACCTGGCCGTAATAGGCCGCGCCCGCGGCGATGCGGATCGGGCTGTCGAGATCGGCCGGCGGCGTCGGCCCGGCGTGGAACGCGGTCGATCGCGTAAAGGTATAGTGGAGGAAACGCGCCCACCCTTCGGGATGCGGCTTGGCAGCAGACAGATCGACGATCCCGCTGACCACGACGATGATTGCCAGGATCAGCCCTGCAACCGCAGCGACGATCAACGGACCCAGCCACTGGGACAGGCGGGCGGGAAAGAGCGTGCGCGGCATGCGCGGGGCATACACCGTAACCCGGGTTATGCCTAACGCTTTACTTTGGTAAAAAGGGCAATCGGCTAATGCATCGCCAGCCGACGCATCCGGTACAGCCCGAGCCCGACGCAACCGACCACGATCGGCACGGCAAAGGCCATCGCCACTTCGTGCCGGACCCAGGTGACGGGCTCGAGCATATGGCCGATCAGCGCGACCAGGTAATAGCTGATCGCGACCACCGACAGGCCTTCGACGGTCTGTTGCAGGCGCAATTGCAAATCGGTGCGGCGGTCCATCGATGCCAGCAGATCGCGGTTCTGCCGCGCGAGCGCGATATCGATCCGCGTGCGCAGCAGGTCGCTGGTCCAGGCCGCGCGGCGCGACAGATCCTCGAGCCGCGCCGAAAACGAATCGCACGTGCGCACCGCCGGGATCAGCCGCCGCTCGGTGAAATCATCGAGCGACTGGTAGCCGCGCACGACGCCGATGTTGAGGCTGGTGAGGCGATCCTCGCTCAATTGCGCATAGGCACGCGTCGCGCTCATGCGGTAGCGCGTCTCGGCGAGCAGCCGCGCCAGCTCGGCCGACAGGAAACTCAATTCGTCGAGCAACTGGTCATCCTGCGACGACCGTTCCGAAACCGCCTGGGTCAATTCGGCCAGCCGCGCTTCCAGCCCGCTGACCACCGGAGTCAGCCGTTGCGCCAGCGGCAGCCCGAGCAGCGCCATGTTGCGATAATTGCCCAGTTCCTGCAGCCGCAGCAGCAATTGTCCGGCCTCGTCGTGCTGCAACCCGCGGTCGTGCACCAGCAACCGGCCATAGCCGTCGGGGTTGAGCCGGAAATCCGAAGCGATCCGCGCCAGGCCCCCGGCAACGTCGCAGACCACGGTCGCCGCATCGGAAAACCAGCGCGGCAGATCGAGCACGGTGGGATCCCATGCGTCGCCCGCGACCAGCGCGATCTGCGTCGAGCGGATGATTTCGCCGGGCATCCCGGCATAGAGCCGGTCGCGCACCGGATCGAAATCGGCCGGGTCGAACGGTTCGGCGGTGATCCCCGGGCGCAGCAGCGTATACGTCGCGAATTCGGTATGGCGTTCCCACACCAGCGTGACCCCGTCGATCAGCAGCATGGCATATTTGGCGGAGAGCGGCACGAGCACGGTGGCCAGCCGCTTCAGCGCCTCGATATGGTGGCGCGCGGCATCGGTGTTGGCCTCACCCAGCAGTGTCACCACTTGCATGATCCGGCTTGGGGCGGTCATGCGGGGCAGGCGGCGGACGTGCATTTCCGCCGATAGCGCATCGCGCAGCGGATGATCCTGGATCGTCATGCGCGGCCGGCCAATACCGGAAAAGTGCCCGCGCCGCCGATCGCGGCGGCGCGGGCAGGGCTCATTTCTCTGCGGTCTTTGCGGCCGTCGCGTTCATCGCCAGCGGGACCGTGGCGGGCGCTGCGGCCGGAGCAGGCTCGGGCTTGGCCACCGCCGGAACCGGACCCCACAGCGCGGGTGCCTGATCGAGCATCGACACCCCGCCGAGCGGCAAGTTCTGCCCCTGGTGGCAGGTCATGCAGTTGACTTTGTACGGATCGCCCAGCGGGCCCTTGCGATCGGCATGATCGGGGAACACCGCTTTGAGCGAAGTGATGTAAGTGTTGTTGATATCGCGAACCATGCGGATGCCGTACCAGGCGGTCACCCGCTGCGGACGGCTGAGGCTCCACACCCCGAATGCCTGGGTGTTGTGGCAGTAGGTGCAGTTGACCCCCAGCGACTTGCTGATGTGCATCATCAGGCCATAGGTCTTTTCGGCGTTCTGCACCGAAGTGCCCGATCCGTCGGTGGGTGGCAGCGCGGTCGTGCCATAGTTGCGGATATTGTTCGATCCATAAAGGTAATCGGCAAATCCGGTGGTCGGCAGGTCCGAATAGCCCGCATCGGGGCTCAGCTCGTTCTGGCCGTGGCGGTTGCCGAGGATCGAATTGGGATTGGGCGCGCCGGGCGACAACGCCCATTTGTACTGCGGCACGCCGTTGCCGCGGTGGCAGGTGTAGCAGGTGACGCCGACTTTCTGGACGTGGGCCGACCAGGTCGAATTGATCGCCTGGGTCATCTGCAACATGCGCCGCGCGACGACTTTGGTGTATTTTTCGTCCGACGCCATGTTTTCGGGATTGTGGCAATAGGCGCAGCCCTGTTCGGGGGGTGCGACCCATTGGCTGATTTCGGCCATCAGGTGGTTGAACCGTTCGGTGCTGACCCCACCCAGAACTTTGACATTCTGGTAGGTCTGGCCGGCGAGCGGCCCGCCGTCGGCCGGCAGCGGATAAGGCGCGGGCGGGATCGCCGCCTTGATCACCGACTTGGCCAGCACGATCTGGTCAAGCCCGGCGCCGCGATAGCCGTTTTGCGAGGTGATCTTCTTGCCCGGTTCGCAGCCGCCGAGCATCATGATGCCGATGCCGCCGACCGCCAAGATTGCGGTCCTGGTTAGAAAGATGCGGTTCATTTCGGTGCTCCCGGCAGGGTTGCGGGATCGATCACACCCGTGCTGGGATAGCCCGGCGCGTAGTGGTGCATGACCGCCCACAGATACCAGTTGTCGACGACGGTGCCGGTCAGCAGGATGCCGATCCCGCCGGTCAGCGGGGTGAGCACCGCAAACCACCAGGCCCAGCGGTGGATCGATTCCATCGTGGCGTTGAAACCCATCGTCCAGCGCCAGAACAATGCGGCGCGTTCGGCCGCGGTGCCGCGATCGGTGATCTGTTCGATTTCGCGTTCACCGCCATAACGGCCGACCGCCAGGATCGTCGCGCCGTGCATCGCAAACAGCAGCGTCGAGCCATAGAGGAACACGATCGAAAGGCAGTGGAACGGATTGTAGAACAAGTTGCCGTAACGGATCGAGAACGCCGCGGTCCAGTCGAGGTGCGGGAAAATCCCGAACGGCACCGCTTCGGCCCAGCTGCCCATCAGCATCGGGCGGATAAAGCCCAGCGTGATGATCAGGAAGATACCGGCGGCAAACGCCCAGGCGACATGCGTTCCCATGCCGAGCGAGCGGGCGCGGCGATACGTGCGCAGGAACCACAGCAGCAGTGATGTGGTCATGAAGAATCCGGCAATCAGCCACCAGCCGCCTTTGGCCAGCGGAACGAACATCGAGAAGCCGTATTCGGGTCCCGGCGGTTCAAGCGCGAGCCAGGGCAATTGGCGGACGAACTGGATCGGGTTCCAGTTGACGCTCGCCCACATGTTGAGCCCGATAATCTCGAACGACAGGAAGGCAAAGATCAGCGAGGCCATGCCGAGCGTGCCCAGATAGACCGGACCGATCTGGGCATTGCCGAACAGACCCATCAGATAGCTGTAAAAGCCTTTGCCGGAGCGGGTGAACGTGGCGCCGCGCAGGGGTGGACCAGCTTCAAGCGGTCCGCGCAATTGCACCTGGGTGAACATGTTTTGATAGCGTGCCATCGGGCAAGTTCCTCCTTAGGACCAGATCGGCAGGTTGAGCCACCACGTCCACCATTCCGGCCAGCCGCGTGTCCACAGCGGGCCCGAGATGATGATGCAGATCGCGCTCCAGAACCCTGCGGACAGCGCAAGGAACAGGCCGAGACGGTGGATGCCCAGCGTGCCGACCGAGTAACCGATCGTGTCGCGGAAAAAGGCGTCTTCATATTCGGGCGACTTGACCGCTTCGCCCGGCGCCGGATTGACCGACGACAGCACCAGCGCGCCGTGGAAGGCGAGCGCGCCACCGGTGACGAAGAAGAAGCTGACAGCGAGCATGTGCGCAGGATTGTAGTGGAAGTGGAGGTACTGATACCCCGTGTTCGACACCCAATCGAGATGGCTGAAGATGCCATAAGGGAAACCGAAGCCCCACGCGCCGAGCAGGAAGGGCCGGAACACTTCGAGCGTGACATAGGCGAAGATCGCAAAGCCATAGGCGAACGGCACGTGGTA
>Ga0116230_10004718_pt1 | contig 13362 bp, 15 predicted proteins | sample S1TSphfallax_3_FD_88678 | JGI IMG/M metagenome (GOLD analysis project Ga0116230, IMG submission 88678) | Host-associated microbial communities from peat moss isolated from Minnesota, USA - S1T2_Fd - Sphagnum fallax MG | ecosystem: Host-associated > Plants > Peat moss > Unclassified | place...
AGCACGCCCCTCTCACCCCCTCTAGTGCTGGAAGTCGGGATCGTGCCCCAAGTTCCAACCGCTTCCGCATTGCCGCATACTTGGACCCTCAAGTGGGTCTACGAGGAACTTGGGAGTGCGACATTTACTATGAGCAGATTCATAAATTGGCTCATGGTTTACAAGTACCAACCATAGACAATTTTTTAACTGTTGTGTGTAAAACAAATTTACAATTGTACCTCAAAATTGCGACTTTAGTGATGAAAAGGTCAACATTACAACAACATAAGGAAACATCAATGTTGTGTCAAGAAGGCATGACTACTTCAGAAACAAGGAGTGAACTTTCAATACCACAAAATACTAAAAAAACGACATTAATGAAAACACAAAGTAATACATGGAAGACTAACAAACATTAAATAAATTATGGGATGACAAATCACAATGTGGAAACATGGAAGAAGAAAAAAAAATAGACCACAATGGCAACCAAAGAGGTCACACAACCAAGTCAAAAGCCACATAAGACATTTTCATATGCATGCCACATGTGTGGTTTGAATGGACAATAAAATGACAGATTGTTTAAAATTCACTGAAATGTAGAAGATGTTTCATGGAAAATATGTGACAATAATAGAGGTTCAACCTATTGTTGAGGCACAAATAGGCACTACAAATGTGAATGTGGTGGATGTTAATGTTGCAACAAGAAATAAAAAAACTAAAGAACAAGTGTTCAAGGATAAAAAGCCAAGGAAAGCAAAGAGTGTTGTTGATTGGGAGAGAGAAGAATGGTTGAAGAAGTCAATGGTGGAGATAATTCAACAAATTTAGAAGACAGAGACCCAACCAAAAGGGCCCTCCACATCCATGGAGAGATGGAACACAACTTGTTCGGGTATGCCAAATACTACTCCTATAGAAGCACAAAAAATGAGGATTTAATGAATTCACAAAAGAAACTAATTATAATAGACGAAATATTTATAGACAGTGCTAAGCAAATGCTATAAATAATTATACTTTGAACTTGGGACAATTGTTTAAAATAACTCCTAATTTAAAAAGATATCTATGGCAAAAGCTAAAACTAGAAAGATCTCAAAATGTATATAGAGCAACCATAGATAAACAAGTTGGTTCTTCAATACTAGAGGTAGGGACAACTATTGTACCAATAGATAATCATATGGCAATTATCCAAGTGTATATTGGGAAGAATATAATAGAAGATGTGTTGCTAGATGGAGATTTTGGAGTTAATATTCTCATAGAACGGTTGAGATTAGGGTTGGGGCTTCTAAAGCCTAAACCTACACCATATAATCTAAGGATGGCAAATCAAACAATCACAAAACCAATGGGGTTGTTAAGTGATTTGAAGATATATGTTCATGGGATTCCTTACATAAGTATATTTACTATACTTTAGAATAATGTGGTAGATTCTAGTTATTCCATGTTGCTAGGAAGGCCATGGTTGAGGGATGTTAAAGTGGCACATTATTGGAGAAGTAACATTATTACCATACAAGGGAATGGGATAATCATAATAATTATAATCACAAAACATTTGGGAGGTGAAGTAAAAAAACTAGAAGTGTTATTGTGCTACAATTATCAGAATGGCATCACAAATGAAGAAAAATATATCATCTTTGCTACAGAGCTAAAATTGTTCTTAATAGGAACAATTAGTTTACCTAAGACAATTTAATCTATGAAAACAACAAATGTGGAGATCATGGATGTAGATGTGAACATTAATATTTCAAAACAAGGATCTAAAGTAGAGCACAAAAACAAAGAAAGTTGGCAACATATATGAGCTAGAAGTAGCTCTAAAAAATAAAATGTGTTCGGAGACATACTATAGACATCAACCAGGGAGTGTTGCAATGGATGAAATTCCAACAAAATTCAAGGCATAGGAATTGTAGATAATTAGATGGACATTAATTGAAGATCAACAATTGATGAAGCTTAATTTGGGAATTGATGCAGAACCACAAATGGTGAAGATTAATGCATAGTTGGAAATAGGCAAGGTGTTGGCACTAGAACAATGTTGAAAAAATTTAAAGATGTTTTTACATGGACATATAAAGATTTGAAAGGGGTTCCACTAAAGCTAGCATAACATAAAATTGAATTGGACACTACTATAGCACTTGCACATCAGGTTAGGTACAAATTAAATGATTAAATCCAAACTATGTTACAATAATTAAACAAGATATAGACAAGTTGTTAACAATTAAATTTATTCAATATATAGAGGAGGCTACATGGTTGTCATCCATAGTAGTACTACCTAAGAAAAATGACAAATTGACAATTTGTATAGATTTCATAAAACTAAATGCACCCACAAAGAAGGATCCATACCCATTATCTTTCACAAATGAAGTGAAAACATATTAACAAGGTATGAGGCATATTCATTCTTAGATGGATATTTAGGATATCATCAAATCTCTATAACATTAAAGGACAGATATAAGATCACATTTGTGATAGATTAAGGGGCTTTAATATGGAGGTGATGTTGTTTGGAGTGAAAAATGGACCTCCAACATATCAAAAAGTTGTTACTAATGCATTTAAAAAATATTTGGACAATTTTATGAAGACATTTTTAGGTGATTTTACAATGGATAGTGACATGAAGAGCCATCGATAAAAATTTAGATTATGTTTTCAAAAGTGGAGAGAATATGGCATATTAATATGAATCTAGACAAATGTGCATTTATGGTATTTTTAGGAATGATCTTGGGTTTTATTGTTTTCAAAAAAAGAAAACTACCAAATCCAAAGAAGATACAAGCAATAGTAAACATCCACCACCCAAGAATCCACAATAGATTCAAGTATTTAATGGGATGGCACAATTTTATAGAACCTTTATCAAAAAAATTGTTGCTATTACAACACCTAAAATGACCAGAAAGGTAAAGACTTTGTTTTGGATAAAAGAATATATGAAGCCTTGGGAATTGATCAAACAAAAATATATTGAAGCACCAATATTAATATCACCAAATTGGTAGGTGGAGTTTCATGTTCATACAAATGCATCCTTGTTAGTTGTGGGGGCCATGTTGTTTTATAATCTAACAAGGATAAATGATCAACTAGTAATGTATGCTTCTAGGTTCTGAACAAAACAAAATATAATTATAGCATAACAAAAAAAGAGGCTTTAGCAATGGTTTTTGTTTTGCACAAGAACATACATTATTCATTGGGAAATGTTAATCATGTGGCATTGATCTATTTGGTCAATAAACCACAAGTTTTAAGGAGAATAACTTGATGCTTGTTATTGTTCTTAGAATATGACTTCACAATAGTGTATAAGCTAAGCGAAACTCATGTACTTGTAGATTCATTGTCAAGACTACCATATATTACAGAACCCACAAGTGTGTTTGATCAAACCACAGATGAAAATTTGTTTTATGCAAAGCTTGAATGGCTAAAGGATGTGAAAGAATTTTTGAGAACAAGAGTTGAAGGCACATTATCGGTACAATACAAACGAAGATGGTCAAGAAAATAGAACCATTCACACTGAAAAATGGTGAATTGTACAGAATGGGCCAAGACAATAGACTATGGTGATGTTTGATAACTACAAAAACACAAATGGTGATGAGAAAATTACATGAAGGACTAACATGAAGGCATTTTGCAATTGAAATAACACAAAGAAAGATATTATATGTTGGATATTGGTGGCCAATTATGTGTAGAGATGTGCATAATTACTACAGATCTTGTGATGCATGCCATTGAACAAGAGGATTGGCAACTCAAAGTCTTACAAAGCTAGTGACAAGTCTTCAAAAATAACGATTTATGAAATGGGCATTTGATTTTGTGGGGCCAATTAAGCCAATAAGAAGATATATAGGCAACAAACATATTTTTGTAATTAGAAATTATGCTACCAAGTGGGTGGAAGCAAGAGCATTGAAAATTAATATTGCAACAATCACAACAAAATTTATGTATGAGTACATATTAACCAAGTTTGGATGTCCTTTGATTATAGTCACAAATTAAGGAGTTCATTTCATTAATGATGCCATCAAATATTTGACAAATCATTTTTTGTTGAAACATGTGAGTTCTACAACTTATTATCTTTAGGGGAATGGGTAGGTTAAGTCTACTAATAAGGTGCTTGGGACACTATCGACCAAGTTAGTTAATGAGAATAGAACAAATTGGGATGAACATTTGTCTATAATGTTATTTTCATACATAATTGCATACAAAGTAGCAACAAGGTATACACCATATCAATTAGTGTATGGATTACATCCATTGATGCCCATAAAATACATAGTGCCAATTGCTAGTGGAAATAAAAGAAACAATACTTTAATGTAAGTTCTAACTAACAGAATCGCATAGTAGGAAGCTAGAATGCAAGTTGCAAAAACTACATGAATTTAGAAGTGGAATAGGACATTACGGAGTCAACAAAAGAATGTAAAAAAGCAGTTGAGTTTTGGTGATTATGTTATGTGGTTTCCAAAAGGCAATAAATCACACCTAGGGAAGTTTACTAGGACATGGTTTGGACCATACATAATATAGTATGTGTTGTGAAATAACATTATGTTATTGGTGGCCATTGAAAAGTTTGAAGTTAACCTTGTGTTGGTCAATGTGGATACGCTCAAACCTTATATGTACATGGAATCTAAAGTTTAGAAACAATAATATTAGATGTTAATATACTAGGAACAAAGTGTAGGTGGAGTTTAGGCCAAAAATTCTGATACAAAACAAGACAATGAAATCTATGAAATACATAAACCATTGGTGAAGAATGTTGCAGATGAAGAACAAATCAAGGATCATGGAGTGAACACAATATTGATTTTCGATCTACAGATGAATAATAAATCCATGAGCAATAACTACAAAAGTGAAAGATTTGGGATATAGGATTCGAAAGATGATCTATCATGGGTATCAATTGAATCAACAATAGTCTTTGCCCAGTCATTAGACATATTTACACAATCATCATATTTGTTCACACAATCAACATAAAAATTAGTACAATCAACAAATTTGTTGTCATAGTAAGCTAATAAATGGGTACGATTAGTGGAAGGTGTACAAGGCAAATGAGTTGGAGTCAATACAACTAATGTAAAGAGATTACAAATGTGGAGCAATCATAAGATGAAATCTATGACATTCATTCATAATGATGATGCAAAGTGCTTCCACGTAGCTATACAAGGGACACAAACTTGTAGTGATGGGCCTTATTAATTTTGAAGATCATGCATTCATTAAAAGATGAAAAGTTGATAAAAAGATGAGACAAGTGGGATGTTTAAGGCCTAAAAAAAATGGGGTAACTATCGAAAACAATTTGTGTTTGTTGCTACAAGTTGTGCCCATTTTCGAAACTCTGGAGTTTGCAATAGCATGACTACAAAGAGTGCTATTGAAAAATTACAGAAAATAGCAAGGGAAAAGGAAGCATAGAGAAATGAACATAAACAAAAGTAGGAGGAGGAAGCAAAATTGTTGAGAATAACAAAAATAGAAAAGGAGTTGAGAATAGCAAAACAAGAAGGCATGTTGAATATTCAACCATTGGCTTTAAAGTTGCCACTGCATTCATCATCATCATCGGAATGTGTAAAAGGGAAGGCGTATGATGAAAAGATACATTTTGTGCAAACGATAATTCAAGACATAAATACAACTAGAACATATGTAGTTGAATTTTTGGATATAAGCAAAAGACGTTGGTGTCTAAAAGAGCAAATAGGACCAATAACTACATCAATAGATCCAATGTTCATTGAAGAATTGGAAGATGATGAAGGGGTGGAACAACATTTTGTGGAAGAACAAACAATGGAAAAGGACACAAGGGAGGAGAACATTATTGAAGTGGAAGAACATCTATCCCTAGAAGTATAGTTGGAGTACAACAAACCAAAGAGGTGTAGGCAAATGCAGAAGCACAATGAAGGGTGATGGAGATGGAGAGGCATGAAGTAGAAGTTGTAGTGAAGAGAAGATGAGTAATCCTCGACAAAGCTACACTTATGGAGAAAGGTATTAAAATTCTAGACCTTAAGTGCTTCATGTGGACACAAATGAAACAAAACAATGACAAACATGTTGAACAGATGGAAAACTAAAAGGATATTACTAAGGAAGAAGATTAGGCTTCTAAAACAAGGCTTGTTCCTTTGTTTCTTATGGAGTGGGAATTATTAATGCTTGATGTAAAGTTGGAATTGTTGAACACATTCTTAATTAAATGTGCATATATCTATTTTGGGCATAAAGATAAGGTGTATTTAATTAGCAAACAATTGATTGTAGATGTTTTTAGAATGTGTGCAAAGGGGTATGTAGAAGAACCAAAAGGATAGGTTAGTAAATCATTAGCAATTCATTCATTATAAAGTTGTAGATTTGCACCTCCAAATTCTTTTACAAATCAATGGAATGCAAAGAATTTGGGTTTGCCATACTCTGTTAAATATCCTGCCATTATATCTATCATTTATTAAAGGGAGAAGGTATAATAATTTTGCAATAAGAATGTTATTACATTGGTGAGAACAGAGAAAGGGCAAAAGGTAGATTGGGCACAAATTATATTCAATAGTTTGTGTAATGAGCTAGATAGGTGGTAAAAATATGTTTAGGAAAATAAAGGGGATAAGAAAGATACCTTTTAATATGCCTTGGTATTGGCAAAAAACTTTCAATATTTGGTTGTGCATCAAAAGGACAATCCACAAAAGCCATTAGTTAAGGTTAAAAAAACTAAGGAGGAGATGTAAATACCATTAAAGAACAAAAAGAAAGCTGCCATAGATTCTCCAAGAAGCGCTTTCAAAAGGAAGAACAAAGTTGAGGAAGGAGGAACCTTAAGTTCAAAAATGAAGAGGGAATTAAAAATGATGAGGGGAAGAGTGGAACCATCTGTAGTGCTAGCAATGGTAACGATAGTGCTAATAGTGGTATAGGTAGTTAGACAGACTCTAGCAATACCATACATGACATCTCCACCAGAGAAACAGTTGAGGGAGTAGAACAAGGAAATTAAGAAGGAACATGACATAAGGTTTCCAAAAAGTGAAGAACATTTGCACTTTGAAGGGGATGTATATGAAGATTAAATGGGGATCACTCAAGTTTGAAACATTTTCAACATTTACAACAACATTTGTAATAGCAACAATAGGAGACATAAAAAGGTCTACATGCTATTGAACTATAGAGATAGGGAGTGGTGAAACAACTTATTTTTTAAAAGTTTAGGCCAGTAGAACTAATGGTATTACCTAATAGGCCAAAATCTACATAAGGATTCCCATTTGAATTTGAACTGGGGAGAAGAATGGTACAAGAGCTAGGATCATTAGTAGAAGGATTTGGAGATCCTATGACATAAACAAGTACACCAAATTTTGTGGAGGAAGTAGCTACAAAAGTGATGAAAGTAGATATAGTAGTCGAGTTATTTCAAACCATAGTAATTGTGAGTCTAAATATGGGGAAATTTGACTCTGGAGGTAAATACTTTGAAGAATAACAAAGCTACAGGGGAGAGAGAAAAGGTAGTGTGACAGGAGGAATTGGATAAGGAAAGAAATTTCTAAAAGGGGTATAAACATAATGTGGAAATCTAGAAGAAGAAAAGGGCACATGCTAAGTAGAAAAATAAAGTGTTCATTAAGAAACTTCCGGATGAGAATGAGGAGCTCAAGGGTAGCACAACACGATTGAAGTTACAAGATGAAAAATTGTAAGATTCAAAGTAAAAGGCTGAAATATGGGAAACCATAGAGAGGAAATGGAGAAAGGTAGTGTTTATTCATAAGAAATAATAGGAGGCTTTGGATAGTTAGGTGAAAACATTAACTATTAAAAAAAAGGAGAATGAAAATGTTCTAACAGATTTGGAATTGATAAATTTGAAGAATGTATCTTTGTTGCAGTTTGAAGAGCTTAAAAGAAAGACAACAAAGGTAGAAAAAAAGAAGTTAATGGAAGTCAAGTAAAAGTATCAAAAAACTCTCTAGCACTTACATAGTTGGAAATGGCTCATGAACAAAGGAAAAATTTGGATCTAGCTAATGTTAAGGAAAAACTAGAGGATTATGATTAGTTGTTATAAGATTATACCCTGATGAGGACAAAGAACCAGATGAAAGATTCTAAGGCAAAATCTGAGGAATTTGTGGGGGGTTGCAAAGGAATATTTTACAAAGGAATTGGCAAATAATATAGCTCAACGTAAGGTTGATGAAAGAATTCTAGGGTATAAGTTGGAAGCTTATCAAAAGAATTTTCAAGATTTCATTTGTGGTAGTTCAATAAGTATAGAGGTATGAGGCTAGGATGACGAAATATAAGCAAGGCCCAATGGAATAGCTTAGGAGGAGGAAATACAAACTAAGGAACCATAAGACCTCAAAAGTGGAGTAGTTCATGAGGAAAAGGTACAACCAAAGATACCACAAGACTTTAGAGGATGGGGTCAAAAAGAAAAAACACCACATAGAATTCAAGAATAAGAAAAAATGGAGGCTATTCCAACATCAAAAAAAGAGATATCCAAAATACAACATCTGGAAATAAAAACATAGACTAAAATAGTCGGGGAGGATATCATAACTACAAAGCTAGAAGTAGATATAGAACCCCTAGTTTTTGTACAAGTTGAGATTACAGAACTATAATAAAGGAGACATGCTTAAAGGTATAAAATATTTTCATTTCATTTTTGTCATTTTACAAGGATTTCAGGGACAAAATCCAAAGTACAAAGGTGGTAATGTTAAGGGGTAGGATGAGTATGATTTGGATGAACAAGGCATTCATGATAGGGACTAATCAAGGAACCTTGTTAATTTGAATTTTGAATTCTTGTTGGTTTTGAATCATGATAAGGACCCCCAAAGGAGAGGTTTTGGAAAATAGAGGGGGATTTTGAAACACATAGTTTAGAAAAGAGTAGAAGTTGTAGGTACTTGGAGTAGAAACATAGATTCTATTTTGATATTGTATAACTTAAGTGTTTTTTTGGATTTTTTTCAACAAAACATGGGGTTATGTTGTAATTTTAATTCATCTTTTATGTAGTAAAAAGAAGCACACACTTTTGAAGTGAATTCTATGTTCATTTTGTTGTGTGAATTTTCTATAATATCATGATATGATGAAATGAATTATAGTCTTGTTTTTGGAATTTTTTACAATGTATTCAAAAGTGCAAATTCTAGTAATATGTAATAACCATGAATGGTAATGTCAATAATGTTGAGAATTGAGGCATGAATAGTGAATGTATGTGTATGAAATGCAAATATGTTGTTACAATGTTGTGAAATATTTTGTAGGAATTAAATTTCACTTTTACCATGGATTAATGTTGGCTTTTGTTTTGATTTGCTTAATAGGGAAAGAAACTTTAGTTTTTTAAGTTTTTGATCATGGTTTCTGAACTCACTTCATTGAACCCTAAGGAATCCATGGAAGTTTTCAACATGATTTCTTGTCCAAAAACTATCAATAAGCAACAAAAAGAGAAACTAAGAAGGTGGGCAATACCTTTGGAAGAATGGCATGGACTATGGATGATTTTTATAAAAATCTGAAACTATGTAATGTTGGCATTAAGATTAAGAACAATTTAAACCCTAACCTTGTTACAAATGTGAAGTTGGAGGAGGTGTTTGTGAAAAGAGGATACAGTGGCTAGAAGTCAAAACCAAATGATAAATTGATAGTTGAAAATTGTGTTGTTTTGTTGAAGTTGTATGAAGTTATTTATGCCCACCCCCCTAACAATGGGCAGTATTCAACAATCTTATTACAAAGTTGGTTGGCCCAATGCAAGGGGCACAAAGTTAATTGGATCAAGTATGCATATGATACATACAATTGCAAGTTAAAAAGGTCATGTGCTCTATTCTTGCCTTTGCAAACATTGCTAGCCCACAAGTCTTTAAGTTTACCAACTCATTGCTAAATTCAACCTATAATGGCTTTAGTTTTATTAATGAAGATTAAGCTTTAATGCACATGGGTGGTGTAAGGGCTTATGCCATTGTTTTCCTTCCAAGTCACAAAGCATTAATGAAGAGGTTATTGACGGAGGCCCATGGAGAGGAAGAATTTACCTCTAAAATGGCAGTGTTAGGAGAAGAAACTATGGACCTTGAACATAAGGTCTAAGATTTAGTTGCCCAATTGCATGACATGAAGTCTTCATTTTAGGAGGAATAGAAATTGGTTCCTTTATAAAAAAGGTTGTAGTGCTTGGAAAAAGAGATTGAAAAGAAAAAAATTGAAGCATATGCAACAATAAGCTTAAGTGCATGTTAGACCATCGTTGATGATGTAGTGCTTTCATTTCCTAAATCAATTGGTGAGCTTCCATACCTTGAGAAATAAATATAAATTTAGACGATTATTATTGGATTATTTTCCTCTGAGGTGGAATAGGGAAAGGCATAACTTGAAGCAACTACCAAGAAATTCCAGAGGTATGAAAAGGACCATTAATTTTTGACACATGGAATGTTAGGTAACAAAGTATGGATTGATGGCTTGGTGCATCAAATCCAACTCATGGCCCATGGAAGAGGGATAATTAATGCACCCCTTCCTATTGAAAACCTTAAGAACATGTTTGTAGGACAATTTGGGAAATTTTTGGTGCCACCTTGTTCAATTTATGGGTTACTATGCATGCAACAACATTCTTGTTTCATCTTTTGGATGTACCTATAAGCATTTTTGCATGGGTGTACATCTGGAGACCAATGCTATTGTTTATGTTATCCCACTTGTGGGAAAATATTGTTTGAGGAATGGATCACAAGTGTTGATTTTAATCACAAGAGCATGAAGTTCAAGAGCCCCAAGTTGGAGATGCCCAACCCTAGATCTATAAGGTTTGCCCAATTTGATTTGCAATAAAAAATTGCACAAGTGGTATGTTGTTCTACAATATCCTTTAGACCAATTGAAGTTCTTATAATTTAGGGTGTGTAAAATTTTGGTAGAGTAAGAGGTCTAGGTTCATTGAAAATGTACCAAGTCTAGCTTTGTGCTAGTCATTTTGGGCAATTGGTCTCATTTGCTTTGTATATGTTGCAAGTCCAAAGTCAAGTAAAAGTGATTTTCCAACCTATACTACACATTTACACTTTGCCTAGTGCCACATGTGACTTCAACCTAAAATCCTTTTTTTTCAAAATAGAATAGTAGGTTGGTCACTCATTGACTCCTATGGTTGTCATGACATCAAATGATCTTCAAATAATTGTAGTGGTTTAAAAGTTGGAGAACTAATTATACAATTCAAGTATAGGTTATAGATCCTCTAAGTAAAACAATAAGGGTAAAAAGTATGACAATCATTTTGTTTATTGACCTTACTTTCTTACAAGGAGGACTAGTTGGTCATGTAATGTCAAGTAGATATTCCAAGTATTAGGCACTTGTGTACAAGTAGGACATGCATTTTGGCTATTGTTCTTACTATCTTGTAAATAAAACATGAATGGGTCAAGTGAAAGTATTGGTTGTAAACTATCCAAGTAAAGTGGTAAGGGTGGTAGTAGAGCAAGCAAAATGGTAAGGATACATGTAAGCCAAGTAGAATGGTAAGGGGTACAAGTAGAACATGTCTTTTCTTCAAATAATAATTGTTTCACAAGTAAATCAGTTGTAATTCACAAGTAATTTCATGCATAAAGTATAATTAAATTTCTAATGATGTAAGGAGTTTTTGGATATATGACAAATTACGTGTAGGTTATATCAATATTTATGTGTGAATCCACGTTGGTTGCAATGGGCCCAATTTATAGTTTAATTCCAATTCTAAATTTATCCTCAAGGTCATGTAATACACTAGAGGCGCAAGGGTAAGTGCTTGCAATTGAGTCATTTCCATTGGTTTCCCATTCACCAACAACAATTATTTCCAAGGACTCAAACGAGGTTGAAGAAGCCCATGTGCTCTCTAATAAGGAAGACAACCTTCCAGATTCTGATGTGGTTGCTTTCCTTGTTCCTACAAATGATCCCTTCCCTAAGCCTACACTTGTAGCACCTGTATGTGTAGCAACAAATGTAGACAAATCACTAAAAGTTCTTAATGTGACCCCCATGGTTGTTGCACCTCCTAACCTTGAGTCACCTATAGTGATGCAGATTTCTTCATTACAACATACCCCATATGCTTACAACTCTAAGCTTCTAGGTGATTCTGTTTAAATTGTTAGCTTACCTTTGACCACTAAAACCCTAAGTGTGTCAACAACTAAAGGACTGGTTTTAGGAAAACTTGAATGGCATCATGGGACTAAGATTAGGACATTAGTCAAATGGCTATTGGTTCAAAAAATGATCCAACAACAAGGCTTAGAAATTCATCCCAAGATGGGAATGGGCCCAAAGGTAAAATGTGTCGATGGACCAATGAGAAAACTGAAAAGTGAGTCATTCATATTTGAGCTTCACCACTTCTATACACCATTCATAATGTTGGTACCAAAACTCATTCTCTTTGTTAACATAGAAATAAATACTCATCATGGGCTAGCCATTCATTCATTATTTTGTACATTACATACAGTTTGTGTTGAACTTGCTAAAGATAAGCTCATACCCATTATATGTAGAAGTTTAAATTGTTGTAGTTCAAATTTATACTCAAAAATCAAATAGGGCAACAATTATGATGTAAATCAATAAAATGTTTTGCCCATAACTAGCTAGTATTGAGCTGCTGTCCCAAGGCAGTCTCCTCATTCTGGTAAGCCCCCATCTTGGGCCATTACCTACCACAAAACTCCCCCCACTTTTTCCATGTGATAGGTGGGTATTTCCAAATTTTTTGAATCTTTTCCTGTGATATCGGGCAGGTATCAAGAGAAAATTTTAAAAAAATTAAAATTTGGTCTTTACACTCGGTAAAGTCCTTGGCAGCGGGATTTACCTGCGTCATACCTACATTTGGCTCTTCACAGACCCTTATTCTTGTAAAGCCTGCTGCCTTGGGCTTTTCTGTTCACTTTACTGGGGAAAGGTGTAATGTAGCGTAAAGCTTGATGGGCCAAGCTTTACAGGGCATTAAAACTGCCATGGTTTTCTTTTTTAAATCTCGTGATACCTTGTGGCTATTGGGTAGGTACCCACCAGGTACCACAGGGAAAAGGTGACCAACACAAGCAGGCATTTAAAAAAACTGCACTAAAAAAATTGGCATAGGTTTTTATGTTTCCAGCGGAGGTCTCATGTTTGGAAGAAGTTTGTCCTGAAGGTGTTACTGTGAACTGGAAACTTCATGAA
>Ga0116230_10004720_pt1 | contig 13361 bp, 7 predicted proteins | sample S1TSphfallax_3_FD_88678 | JGI IMG/M metagenome (GOLD analysis project Ga0116230, IMG submission 88678) | Host-associated microbial communities from peat moss isolated from Minnesota, USA - S1T2_Fd - Sphagnum fallax MG | ecosystem: Host-associated > Plants > Peat moss > Unclassified | place: USA...
AGGGCCTCTCCCAATTTGAGAGTCATAAAATAACTTCAAGGTTAGTAGTCCGTCCAGCAGTGTAGGCCCGCAGGAGCAAGCCTTCCCAAACATTGAGCACAAAAGGTTTTTAATTTGAATGACAGAAGATTTGCATGTGCATGGTGGAAAGTCCCTTCAATTGATGAAAGCATTTTCTATGTAAGGAGGTGCTTTCAAATACAAAGAGGGACCTATGCCTTCACCTTCACTTGGAGTGCTGCTTTATGTTTAGGGTAATGGCACCCTCAGGTGCCCATTATTTTGGGAACACTCCAGGCTGAGGGCATCGCACGACAAAAACAAACCTAACACATTTTTAGTTTTAAAAAATTTAATCGTGATACCTGATAAGTACCAAATGGGTACCCACCAGGTATCACAGTAAAAGAAGTAACATGGGCATTTCCAAAAGTGGGCAAGCACTTCGCTTTTTGAAGCGCCTGCTCAATCCTGACACCACATTACTGACAACACATTACTGGATATAAGGCGTCCTTTGTTTGCGCACGGCTGCAAAATGCACAGTAGTGTAGGTGAAGGGTCTGAAGATGCGAAACGTCCCATGGACAATCTGATATAATCTGTTGCAACCTTCTTGTCAGTATTTTGTAGTTTTGTAACATGCTCAGGACACAGAAGGCAAGCACGAAGGTGCTACGTCGTGATGTACTTATGAAATAAGAACGAAAAAGTGCTGCTTCAAGTCTTCTTCAAGTCCCAAGATAACAGGGTATACCTTCCAGTGTTTTTATTTCCATATAGAAACATTGGCTAAATTTAACCCAATTTTTTTTAGCAAAGTTAGTCGAATTTACATCCTGGAAAAAAATAGCCTCCAAAATTATGCCAATTTCTTTGTCGAAAAATGGCGAAAATTCGCCAGAAAATAAAACACTGGTCACTTCCCATTCGTGTTACCGTTCCTCAAACTCTTGGATCTAAAAGAATCAGAAAAAGCTGCAACTCTGATCAACTATCTTCTAGATCTCCTGAGAACGCACGTTGTGGCAGTTTGGACACAAACTTTGTCATTGTCACTTGGTGGCATCCAACAGGGAGACTGCAGAAATTTTTCATTGATGCATTGCAAGGTATTTTAGCATGTGCCATGGTTACTCCTATCTCATTGACCTGTGTCTACCGCATTTAGACTTTTTTTAAATGCTAAATATATCAACTACGAAAACTTTAGTACGTTATTATTACGTAATCTAGACCATAAATAAGTCATAACCATTCTACAATTTGATAACCCAAGGCACTAATGCAAAACCACAAATGTTCCAAGAATTGCTAGGTGTTCCTCCTTCAAGAAAATGTTACTTTGTTAGATTGTTGGGATTTTACAGCTGTGTGCATATATGGTTAATTGTGATCTATGTATATTGTGAAAGGAATTGCATCAGGCATCACAGGACCCTCCAGGACAATACTGTATTAAGAATTCACAAGATTGAGTGAGAAATTTTAGGAAGCGGAAACCTTGTTCCTCAATCTGCACATGAAATTTTTAGAAAAACAATATTGTTTCTCAATGAGCCCATTGAACTAAGAAGTGGTTTCCACTTCAGCAGTTTGGCCATGGCAGATTGAAATCTAAAATCACTCCTTGGTCCATAATGCCTTGGGTTCTTGCTTTGGGTGTACATTAGGGTAATTTGAGGTAATGGCTCAAGCAAATGGTAGTGGACGAAAATATATCAGCCAACACCAATACAGTTATGATATGTCATGATGACATTGTACCTTCATTGAATGTCTTTATCATTCAAGTAAAAACATTTGATTCATAATAATTTTATAATGGGTTTTGTTATTATTTTTTGTTTATTTTGCAAATATAGAAGCAATATATTTGGTTGGTTCATTTTATTGTGTTTTCACTTTTTAACCTAGCCTAGCTTAGGTTGTTGCTGGAATGCTGGTATGTAGATAATTAAGTAGATAGGGTAGGATAATAGTTAGGTATAAGTAGCTAGATGCTAGATATGTCCCCTATCACTAGAGTCATTATGGATATAATTAGGGAGGACATAGTTGTTCATGGCATCTGTGACTACAAATATAATGAATAGTGGTGAAACCAACATATCTACATTGACTACTAGTTATGCAATTCAACTTTTAAAAATGATTACATAAATCTAGTTGTAAAAACCAAGTTTTGGTGTAACAACTATGATGACTTTAACTTTCATCAAATGGCCCAACTATGTGCTTAAGTCCTACAAGAGGTAGCTTTTTTCTTTTTTATACACATGTTAAGACATGAAGAAATGCGTTAGGTTAGGGTATGTAAAAAATGCACATGTTTTTATAGTTTCAATAGAAGAAATAACATCATAGAAATCCAAAAAACCCTCTAACATGTCTCTTGTAGATGTGCAAGTTGTGAGTGTGCAAGGTAGTTGCAAACTAAGATGGACCAAAAGTGGCATGATAGGAGTTTTTTTTGCACAATTTTTAGTGTTATCAACATTTTCACAATAAATATGTCTACCAAAAATCATTTTTTTGCAAGAGCAATTCCTTGCCCTCTTTTCCTAATACATTATTGATTATTTTGAATGAAAAAACTTTCATCAAATTCAAAATTTTCACATTTGAAATGGCTTAAGGAATTTCCACAAATTTGAAGCTCTAGAAAGTACTTAAATTTTTACTCCCATTTTCAATCATCCCTAATCATAATTTTTATTTAATATTTCAAGAATTATGAGTCCATTAAAAAATGTGTATGAACTTTGGCACAAAGATGAAACACAAGTTAAAAAGTCCTTCAAAACCAAAACGTGACTATTTGATTTTTTATTTTTGGTATTGGCTTCCTATAACAATATATATTATAGATATGAGTCCCTTTTAATACATTTCCTTATTAATTAGAGTTAGGACACATTGCCATAGTAAAAGGTAATTGGTTTTCCACCTTGTGACATCCAAAAGTGGATAGTGTAGTTTGCAATTGCTTTGCATATCAAGGTGTGATGCATTAAACATGTTGGAATATGCAAAAGCCAACTTTCTTTGTCATTTTTATCATTGGGAATTCATTGCACATTGAAAATTTCAAACTTTCACATTGAGTTTTGAGCAATCACTAGTACTACAAAATGTGGGTGCAATTCATTAGTCCATGTCTAGTAGACTAGTGAATTCATTGCATTCTCACTAAGACCAATGAATTCATTCAAATTCTAGTGAAATCATTTGTGTACAAGGACACATTTTGTTGTAGTGCACATGTTTAATGGTATTTATAAGTTGGTTTACAAATATTTTTGACTAAAAGCATAAGGGAATGTACATTGGATTTATAATTTGATAATTATCATTATTGCAAAAACTTTAGCAAGTGCAAGATATGGATTTTCCTTGGGGAGGTCACTTGATACATATTTTACGAAACATTCAAGATAAAAAGGTATTTTTAATATGCTACAAAATTAATGATGGAAAATTTTACATATATTCTAATATATCCTTGTCATGAACATGCACCAAATTCATATTTGAGTAAATTATTTTTGTTAATTCAATAAATTGCACGTTGTTATTTTTTTTTGCAAAGTGTTTGGATTAAAATGCAAATGACTTCCTCAAGGGATTCTTAGAATGCAAAAAGTGAGCCACTTAACCATGCTTTCACCCAAAATCTACAAAATTTATAAATTTTTGACAAGTGGATGAAAGCAAACTACAATAATCTCTTTATGTACTTGTATTAGACTTTTTTTTTTTTTAAAGTCAGGAAAACACGACACCAATACCCTGAATTTGGTCCAAAACCGGGTGAGATTAAAAAAAACCTGCAAAAAAGTACGACAGGTGGTCAAAGTAAAAAATGCACCACTTTTTGTGCCAAACTGAGTTTCATCCAGTTTTGACCCCGTCTTTCCTTTTTCCTGATCACCTGCACTGCTGTTACATATATTTTCACTGTTCCTACATGTACAACTACTATAATTAATTAGAACCTTGTGCATGAAATGCTGAGTTTTAGCACTTCATACCCAGATTTGATAAAATTTCCTTACTTTGCGGACCTCACTCAAAAAGGGGATAAGGGTGAAAAGAAGCCCAAAGACAGGGTGAACACAAGATTACTTTAAGGAAAACTTTATTATATATATTTTTGGTGTGGTGCATCTAGCTTTGAATCTAAACCACGTCAAAATTTTAAAAATTCACAATGTTTTTGCATATTATGATTAAAAAAAAATCAAAAATAAAAATAAAAATGTATATTTATTCTGTTTATATTATAGTGGGATGAAGTATATCTATTATAAAAAAATTTATAAATGTGTATTGAAAAATTAATTTTTTTTTCAGAATTTTTTTTTAAATTTAACTTTTATGAATTTCTTTAGTATTTCTTTCACATGTAAATCCAATAATTTAAACCATGCTTGTGAATCATTTGTAAAGTTTGATCATTTTCATTTCACAAATGGGGTTTTTTATAATGTTGTTTGAATTTTTTTTTCAAAATGAACAATTGGTCTTGGATCTAATTTTTATTTATTTTCAATGGAACCTCTAATTTAGTCTTGAAATTAGTTTTTTGGATTTCTAAAACCTTCAATTCCAATCATTTTCACAAAAAACTTAAAGTTGATTTGATTTTTAACAAGGTTTGGTTCCATCCTTGTTACATACAATTAAACCAAAAGAAAATATGTAATTAGTCTATTCAACCAGTGCACACACATGAAGATAAAAGTTATGTAATATTAATTACGTACAACCAATCAAATCTAATAACTTATTTAAAATGTAAGGTTAAGTTTGCTAATTTCTTAATAAAATACTACCTATGTACCTTAAAAACCTAAACCCATTTAAAATGAGGTAATAGTTTTAGTTCAAGTTCTAATTCAATTTTGAAAATAAGCTAGTTCTCTGATAAGGTTCCAATGGCAATTCCAAGAAAACTTGGAATTTCTGATCCAAAGACCCTAAAACTTGACCTTATAACCTAACTTGAACCTATTAAAATCTAAAAACTTAACAATAATTTTTTTGAGATGTTGACCATAAGTATGTGATAAATTGAAATTTTGACAAACAATCACAAGCCCAATAGATAAAAATGAACCACATTTTGCAGTATCTACAGAAGATCAAACACTATCAAATTATGTACAATGGCATGATTGCTAACAATAATTTGAAAATGTTTTGTGATGCAAAGTTTGTAAGAGATGTAACTGATTGCAAGTCTGACACACAATAAAGTTTCATGTTTAGTAATGGAGCCATTGAAAGTGCAACAAGAAGCAAGCATGTACTTTGCTGTCCATTTATAGAGGCTGAATATGTTTTAAATTGTACAACAACCAAAAGGCTTGGTTATGATGCAGTGGTGAGCCACAAGGAACCTTACACCTTTTTTTTTTATAACCAAAGTGCAATTCGTTTGGTGAAGAATCTGAATTCCGTCAGTGTACTAAACAAATCACCTTGTAGTATCATTACATTCAAGTGAAGCACCAATCTAAGGACATTGATATTCATTACATCATTACAGCAAATCAGATCGTTATCCTATTGACAAAGCCACTGTTAGTAAAAAAAGACATGTCACTTACATCGGCAATTTGGGATTGATTGTTTCGGAGGTTTCTAACAACAGCAATGTGAGGCAATGAATAGGAGGATTGTTAGCTTTGAACAAGTGTTATACTCTTGTAATGTTTCATAGCTGATTGGGTTTGTGTTTTTTCACAATAATATAGTGCTAGTAACATCCTGCGTTAGTTCTTGGTTGAATGTGGGAGTGAAGTAATTCATTCTTCCCCATACTCGCACACTTCGTGCAGGATGTTTTATCAGGTCGTCATTATTTGACAGCTAGTTGTCATTTTAGAATGTGTTGTTTTCATCTATGATTGGGTTCCACGGTGATACCTAAGTAATAATTCCTTTTCCTTCTTATTTTGGGGAATCTGTGGGCACTGTGGTAGAATTAGTATAGCAGTAACATGACTTGGGAGGAGAGAAGATTCCTGAGGAACATTTTGGCATGACACATGTTTTACTGAAATTACACAGTGATCTAATCATGTATATGTGTAATCAACTTAATCTTGTGTTTCATTGTGTATAGATGGAATATATTTCTCTATCTGTGTAACTCTGATTTTTTCAACTAGTACCAATTGATGTACTTGAATTCCATCCATTTAGCTGCCCAACACTGGTTTCCACAAAAAAAACAAAGGTTGGTGGGGCCATTGCTCATGAGCTTCACCATGCTCATTAAAAAAGTGGGGTACCATAAGGCTCTGCCCAAACACTCAAGTTTAAACCATCCGTTACTTTCCAACATGCCAACTAGTTAGAACAGGAGCAGGCCCCCCACAGTTCTTAGGATTTATAATCATGATTCTCAAAAATTCAAATAACCAATTATGGTATAAAACCACAGTTCTCAATTTTTTTGAATGAATCAAATAATCGACAATAAAACCACTAGTTTTTTATCAGTTCTTTCATAAGGACCACAGGTTCTTTAAAGTTTTTGAAGTAACCAGAAATCAGTGGTACTTTGTTTTCGATTTCAAAGAACCAGAACTGACAGTTCTCTGAATTGCAGTATTATATGAAAACCAGGACCAGCAATTCTGTAACAATTCAAATAATCCCACGACAGTTTGAGTTTAGACTGCCTTAAGGTAGCAAATCTGGCTACACAGATTGGTGTGTTGCATTGCAGCACAACACAGATTTTGGAAAGTGAAGTAAAGTTGAACTTGTTGAGGTGGGGGGAGGAGGGGGGGACCTTTGGGACTTGGACAATGCAATTGGCTAGCACTGCCAGGGTAGACCAGCCAGTGTCCGAACACTTAAGGTAGGGTTTGCTCATCGTTTTGCAGGAGGGCCCCATTGCTTATGGTGTCCAAAAACTAGAAATAGGCAAAAATGGATTAGAGGTGAGAAAGTTATGGCCCCCCAAAGTAGGGAAGGGGGTCATTTTTTATAGAAAATTTTAGATCGTTCAGCTCATCGCTTATTTCTGCAACCTTTAAAAAAACTTAAATGTTACTCAGTTTCCTTTAGAATTACAAGATGAGTTGTAGAGCTTAAGATGAAGATTTCAGAGTAGTTTAAATCGCTCAATTTGAACAAAAAATGAGACAGTTATGCACCGATGAAGTGGGAGATGTCAAAATCAAGAAAAGTGAAAAAAAATGTGCTTTGCAATTTGAAAAAACGTATTTCGTTTACTGCTCTTCTTTTTGGCTGCTCCTTTGGCTTTGCATTTCAAAGATGATTTGTGAGCTTGAGAAGGCACTCCTATAAGATTTTAAATCACTCAAAATGGAGAAGAATTGAGAAAGATCTGTCAAAGTGAACCATGACAGGCTAGTGTTCGGTGCGGTGTATGTCTACCCTGCACCATACAATTACCCAATAAGTTATAACTGTATATACCCACAGCAACTCGAAACAAAATGCCAGACAGTTGTCGTATCGATACTAACATTAGCTTTGTAAGACATGGATGTCTTACAAAACCAAGGATTGTTTATAAGCATCAAAGCCCAAATGTGATAAGACTTGAACTTGTACCTTGGAAGCCTTCATAGCCTACTCATGTTGTAGTACTAGGCTACATGGATACAATCAAATCCTACACAGAGCTCTTTGTTGAGTTTATAAATGCTTTTTTTGTTCTCAGACAGTTGGAACTAGGCTTGTCTTGTAGATGTTGCTAGTTGGATCTAGTTTACCTGTCTTCCTTCAATGTTTCGTGGGACATGGCCCACACAGAACCCCTAACGCTTCTCGGCCACAGTGAACCAGCACTAAGTGTTTTTTATACGAATTTTTGTTTGTAGCCAAAGTGGCTATCATTTGGATATATGTGAGTGAATGCAGGGCAATGGTAGGTGCAATTGGGCCAGAATGAATCAACAGCCACCAATGCACCAGTTGGCCATTGTGTCCACTGGATGGGTTGTGTTTTTTCATTTGGTGCCGAATAAGGTTCATCAGAATTCATTTCTTTTTGCTGCTGATCACTGTACTTTTGTTTTTTTTTTGGTTTTTGGACGCTTTTCCCTGGACTTGACCTCACACATAGTCTACTCACCTTCTTTTCTACCCTTATAAATATTGCACCAACCTTGGTACTTTATTTATTATCCCTTACTGACATATCTACCTTAATAACTAGTTATACTATTAATTTAGTTACTATACTAACTATCTACCTTACTAACCTAATTACTCTATTAATTACATACCCTATTAACTTAACCATTGTATTAACTATCTACCCTATTGACCTAGCTACCTTAGATACACAACTACCCTATTGACATAAGTACTTTACAAACCTAGTCATCTTGATAAGGTAACTTGTTTTTTATGTACTAACTTGTTTATCTACCTAACTACTTACCTACCTATGCACCCACCTTCCTACCTACCCATTATGCTTACCTACCTATCTACATTTTTTACATAATCAAATACCTAATTAACTACCTATTCAAGTTTTTCAACCCCCCCCCCCAATTCTACCTATCAATTTATTAAGGTTTGTACTAATTCATGGATAATGAACACAAGTCCCCATATGTACATATTATAAACAATTTATAGCGGAAACAATGCCATAATTGCAACCCTTTTGGTTTAGTTAATGCATATTTTATTATAAAAAAATTCCCTAATTTATTATGGATTGCACATTACAAAACATCTTTTCACGTAATTATTATAAGTATGTATTATTGGATTATGGTTTAAGTTTAGGGTTGGGACACGTAAATCAATTAATAAGTTTTTCACAAATGTATAGTAATTAACTTAAACGAGGCTAAATTTGGGGGGAAATTTTTAGGATTTACACATATGTGAAGTAATACAATTTCATTCTATATCTTTTTCAAAGATAGTGGAAAAAAATAGGTTGGAGAGATCACAAAAAGGTATGAGACATACTTTCTCTATTGGTTTTGTATGAAATTTATTTGATTGTTTTTTAATATTAAGGTATTTTCTTTTAGTCAATATATATTTATAGTTTAAAAGTTTTAAATTTTGGTTTATAATTTTTTCCTATGTTCTTTTAAATTTTTTTGTTTTGCATTATATAATTTGTATAATTTGTATAGTTTTTTGGGTTTAGGGCATATATCACTAGGACTTTTTTTTGTTATGGTTTGTATAATTAGGGTTATAATAGGGCTTATGGCAAAATATCATTTGGATTTTCAAGGTTATGCCTTATGATTTAGTGTGTAAGAATTTTGTCCATATATTTTTAAGCTTAAGGTTCATATTATAAACTTTCTTCATTGTATTGGTTTTTTATTTTATCACTTGTTTAGATCTATACCATAATTATGAATCTCCTTTGTTTCCATATGTTCCATAATTGTTAAAGTTCAATATTTTCTAACCCATTTTTTTACAAGTTATGATTTTTTAGGGTTGGGTTTTCAATTGGGATTACAAACTTTGGTGTAACGTTGTCATCTTTTATTCCTAAATGTATACATTTGTCTTTTGTTACTTCTTTTGTTTTGTGTTTATATTTTCACAATTCAACCTCTTTTCATTTCCTAGCTATTGGATATAAAATGGGCATTAACTTTCATTAAATATACAACCATAAATAAAGGTTTTATACCTTTACTTAGGTATTTCATATTCAATATTTCTTTGTAGTTTGATTTTTTCATACCCAAATGTGAATAATGCATTTATTCCTCACAACCAATGTATGAGCTAATCAAAAGGTTCAACCCAAAACAAGAAAACATCCAAGTGATCAAGCTTATCTTAGTGCATGAATTTTTCATGGAAAAGTTGAACTTACAATCTATAGCATGGAATAATTATCTTAAATAATGATTTCAATAACTTATTAAAACAAATATATAATTAAGTTAATCAATCAAATATTAAATTAATCAATTTGATTTTTAGATCCAACTTTTTATTATCCAAGTAAATAAAATTAAACCAAATGATTAGTTAATTATTTTAAATAAATAAATGATTATCTAATTCTTGATAATTAATCATTAAAATATCTGAAATACTTGTCTATTATTTATTTAATTATATGACAAAATTTGTTGATAGTTTTTTAATCATTCATTAAATTGGGGGGAAATTTCTAGGGTTTAGACATTTGTGAAATCTATATCTTTTTCAAAGAGATTGGAAAAATTAGGTAAGATCACACAAAGGTAAGAGGCAAACCTTATGTGAAGACCTAACGTAAATGTAATACAAAGTTTGTCAAAATCAAAAAAATTTAAGTTCATGCTAAAATGTTTTTCAAATATGTTCATATTTATGTTTATTCCTTTTTAAAGTTGTAAATTCATTTCAATATATATATATATATATATAAACTATTTAATTTAATAAGATTTTAAACCATGTTTTTAAAAAAATCAAAGCACATGATTTTCTAATTTTTTTTTCATGTTTCACATAATAATAAAAATGATCTTTCCCATATATTAATCTTATGTTTGATTGAAATTTTATTTTAAATTTTTTTGATATATAATAAATATTTTTTGGTTAAAATAATCATACAGTGGGTCAAAAATATTTTATATTTTATGCATATATAACACAAAACCTTATGTAAATTTTATTTTTTATGATGTATAATATTGGTTTAAATATTGGTCCAAATACATTGTTATTTATAACATATCAAATAACACATTATATATAAATAATGATATTCTGGAATTATATTGTTAATTCATTTCAATACATATAATAGCTTCATATTTATTTAAAGTAATATATATATATAATTTAAATTATATATATTAACCCATGGTTACATATATTACAATTATTTTTTAATGAACCTTTTTTTTATGTGAATTAAAAATTTCCAAAATATTATTAACTATGTATGAAAATTTTCATAAACTTTTGGAAGCCATGCCAAAGTTTGTGTGGATTTGGAAGCTTTGTGAGGGTTAGGTGCTTATGTAATGTTCTCAACACGTTCAGAAGTTGAAACATGACTCGATTATTTAAGAAACACTTCAATGTTAAAAAAAAAACAACCAAGAATTCATAGCCTTGACAAATTACTAACTTCAACAAAAGCTCATTGCCAAGGTTGTCAAATTGATTAAAGTGTCAACATTGACCAAGCTAGACATCCTAGCCTAACATAAAATAATAGGTTAATAAGCTACTTGTTATGTAGCCTAGGTCTACCTAGTAGGCTACCAATGTAATATAGGCCTATTATGTAGTTTACTCACTAGTGTAGGCTTTCTAGGTTAATATCTTAGATGGTTTAAATAGGTATTCAAGGTGGTTGAACTTACTAGGTAAACCATTAATTATGTAGGTAGTTTATTAGCCTAGGCCACATAAGTTTAATAAACATTTATGACAATTTAATGTCTATTCCTTTTTATATTATAACATATTAAATTTGAACTAAAAACACTTATTGAAAAAAAAACACATTTTTTCATTGAATTGTTACAAGTATATACTATTGGATTATGAATCAAGTTTAGAGTTTGGGACATATAAATTAATTAACATTTTTTTTACAAGCCTACAGTAATTAAAATAAATCTAGGGTGCATTTTGGGGGAATTTTGTATGCAAAACAATGCAATATATATATTTATATATTTTTCAAAGAAAGTGAAAGAAATCAGCTTGAAGATATTAGCAAATGGTAAAAGACATACCTTTTTTTGTGTTTTGTTACAAATTTTATTTAATTATTTAAAAAATTAAGGCCCAATTTTTAGTTGGTGAAAGTGAATACATGTGTGGGTATTGCAAAATTATATGAAACCATAAATAAATGCAATAGCCATATTCAAGTTCATTTCAAAAAAACCCATAGGTGATTTAAGTGAAACCTTAAGTGAAAAACCAACCTTAAATGTAATATCTACATGTGGGGTCAATTCGAAATACCCAATATGTAGCTTGCGTGGCACCTTTCAATGAAGACCAAGGCCTAAATGCAATACTTGCATGCAAGTCCATTATGAAATAATCCATAGATGATTGAAGTAAACCTTACATGAAAACCCAACCCTAAATGTAATACCCACATGAAAAGTCATTTCAAAATAATTAATAAGTGGTTTGGGTACTTAAAACATGTCTCTTTATATACCTAATTAATTATTATTCTGAATTAATTTTATGACAATTAATTCTCATGAATAATTATCTAGAATAACGATTTGAATAACTTATCAACCTAAAAGAATTTAATTAAGATAATAAATTAAATATCAAATTGATTTTTAAATCTAAATTTTAATTATTTGAATATGGGCCTATTTAAGTTTTGATTCTTACATCTAAAGTACTAAAAAGATTATGAAAAAGAAGACATATATGATTAATGATATACCCATCAAACAACTGTGATTAAAAGAAAAAAATATATTGATAAAATATGTATAAAAATGGATGGATCAAAAAATGCTAAAGAACCCAATGAGAAAAAGGTTTTTTTTAATATATCGAAGGACCAAAGTTCAAAGGTTTTTCTCTTACCTTCCATGAATCATTTTAGATTCATGGAAATCCAATACATTTGTTAATTCTTGTGTTCAACTTGCTTTAATGGACTTTCAATCCCAATTTTTGACATCCCATGCCATTTTCAATCATTGTGCATATGCAAAATGAGTGGAATGAATCATCTCTTGTAAATCTTCATCTTTCTTGTCGTAGTTTTAGCTTTGGGCTTGTGACTAAGACGAAGGTTTGCAAAGGTGGGGGCCAATAATGAAATTCGCAAGTCACATTTCATACTCCTGGGAATGTAGGAGATGTGAAGGAATGAACCCTCACACTCCCAAAGTTTGGGAGTTGGAGTCCCGATACACTTTCGAATCTTCAAAGGGCGATTACAAAGGTCAAAACTCATTGGATTGAAGAGTTTATTATACCATCGGAAATCTCTTTGAACGTAGATGTCTAAAATGGTCTTGTATAAGTTATGGCCAAAAGAAGGGCCAAAAGTCACATTGCCAATTTGACTTTCGACCATTAAAAGGTGAAAATCGCCTTGATTGACTTGCGTTGAGGTGGCGTGCCACATACTATTGGGAGCTCTTTACAAGAATTACAACTTTGCTTTATATTTCACCTTAATCAGAGGTCTGCACAAGACGTTATGGGCCTCCAAAGTTATGGAAGTCCTAATTTTGAGAATTTTGGAACTTTCAACTTGGGAGTCCCGGGATAAAATGACATTTGGGTGCAAGCCCCATGGTCAGGTACAAAGAATACTGTAAAGGGGAAGGTGGTGGCTTCCCCCAAGTTCGGGTTGTGGTGAGTCTTGTGAGTCA
>Ga0116230_10004722_pt1 | contig 13358 bp, 11 predicted proteins | sample S1TSphfallax_3_FD_88678 | JGI IMG/M metagenome (GOLD analysis project Ga0116230, IMG submission 88678) | Host-associated microbial communities from peat moss isolated from Minnesota, USA - S1T2_Fd - Sphagnum fallax MG | ecosystem: Host-associated > Plants > Peat moss > Unclassified | place...
AAGCGGTCGCGGCCGCCTATGCAAAAGCCAACGCCACCATCGTCACCTACGGCATGGGCATCGTGCAGCATCGGTCCGGCACCACCAACGTACAACAAATTGCGAATCTGCTGCTTCTAAAGGGTAATTTTGGTAAGCCCGGCGCGGGGATCTGCCCGCTGCGGGGCCACTCGAACGTCCAAGGTGACCGTAGCGTCGGCATTTCCGAGAAGCCGGGAGCCGCCCTCCTCGATGGCATCGAGCGCGCCTTCGGCTTCAAGCCGCCTCGCGCGCACGGACATGATGCGGTGGCGGCGATGCAGGCCATCGGCGCGGGACGGTCCAAGGTGTTGGTCAGCCTCGGCGGCAATCTGGCGATCGCCTTGCCGGATCCGGGTCAGTGCCACGCCGCGATGCGCCGTTTGGACTTGGGCGTGCACATCACCACCAAGCTGAACCGCTCGCAACTGTGGATCGGCAAGGACTCGATCATCCTGCCCTGCCTGGGTCGCACCGAAATCGACGTTCAAGCGACGGGGCCGCAGTCGGTGACCGTCGAGGACTCCATGTCGATGGTGCATGCGTCGCGCGGCAGGCTCGAGCCGGCGTCCGAACAGCTGCGCTCGGAACCTGCCATCGTGGCCGGCATCGCGCGCGCAACGCTGCCGCAGACGCGGATTGCCTGGGAGGACCTCATCGCCAACTACGATCGCATTCGCGACGGTATCGAGGCGGTGTTCCCTGATTTCGCCGATTACAACGCGCGCATCCGCCAGCCGGGCGGCTTTCGACTGCCGCTGCCGCCGACCGAACGGATCTGGCGCACGGCCTCCGGCAAGGCGCAATTCATCAAGTACGCCGGCAACGCCGATCGGCCCCACGCCGGTCCGGCCACCTTCCTGCTGACGACGCTGCGCAGTCACGATCAATACAACACCACCATCTACGCGCTGGGTGACCGCTATCGCGGCGTGTTCGGCCGACGTGACGTGCTGTTCATGAACGAAGACGACATGCGCGACTGTCGGATCGAGCATGGCGATGTGGTCGACATCGTGTCGCTGCTGCCGGCAGGCACGGAGTTGCGTCTCAATGGCATCACCGCCATCGCATACGACATTTCGCGCGGTTCCGTCGGTGCGTACTATCCGGAAGCCAACTGCCTCCTGCCGCTCGACTATCATGACCTGGCTAGCGGCACGCCCGCTTACAAGTCCATCCCGGTGCGCATCGTCGCTGCGCAGTGACCGGTCTGCGCGGTCCGGCACAGGCCGCGCCCGCTCAGCGGTTCATGCGCACGATGGTGAGATTCAAAAAGGCGGCGAACGCCACCCAGAGCAGATAGGGCACGAGCAGAAGGCTCGCCCGTAGGGACAGCGGGGCGAGTCCGATGATGAGCGCGAGGATCGACAGCCAGAGAAACGGCACTTCGATCAGCGCCCAATCCGGTCGCCGCAGGTTAAAGAACAACGGGCTCCACAGCATGTGCAAGATGATGTTGATGCCGAACAGCACGATCACCCGGAAATGTTCGCTGGACGCCGTCGTATGATCCCAGCCGAGTACGCCGGCCCACGCCGCGAGACCGAGGATCACCGTCCATGCCGGTCCAAACAGCCAATTGGGCGGATTCCACGACGGCTTGCGCAGCTCCTGGTACCACCGACCCACATTCGTGGTCGCCCCGCCGATGCCCAGCACGGCGACCGTGATGCCCGCAGCGACGATAACCGGTGTATTCATAGATCGAGGGACTCCCTGCTGTCAGAGTCGCCGGCGATGCTATGATGCGCGCGGCGCACCACGGCGATCACCACCAGGGCGACGATCGGGATCGCAATGCCTTCCACGATTTCCGGATCGAGTGCGGCACCGGCGGCATGTAGCCCCTTGGACACATAGCCCACCAGACCGACCACATAGTAGGTGATCGGCACCACCGAGATGATCTCGACCGTTTGCTGCAGCCGTAGCTGCAGCCGGGCGCGCCGGTTCATCGAATCGAGTAGCCGGTGGTTCTGCTGCTCGCGCACGATGTCGACACGGGTGGAGAGCAGCGCACTGGTCTGCGCCACCCGCTCGGACAGGTCATGAAGCCGTTGCGAGGTGCTGGCACAGGTCGCCACCGCGGGACTGAAGCGCCGCACCATGAACTCCTCGATAGTCTGGTATCCGGTCAGCCGCTGTTCGCGCAAATCCGCGATCCGCCGCATGACCAGCACATGGTAGGCGCTGCACGCGCCGAACCGGAACTGGCTCCTCACCAGGCAGCGTTCGACGTCCGCCGCCAGGTTGGTCAGTTGTTGGAGCAATTTTTCGTCCGCTACGCTTTGCCCCGCAATGTCGTCGGTCAGTGCCGCGAGCGAGCGCTCGACCGCGGCGATCATCGGCGACTGCTCGCGCGCCAGAGGCAGTGCCAGCATCGCCATCATGCGATAGGTCTCGATCTCGAACAGCCGTTGAATCATTCTGCCCGCCTGTCGCGGCGTGAAGTTCTGGCTGAGCACCAGAAATCGCGAGAAGCCATCGGCATGAATCTTGAAATCCGTGAACGCCAGCCCGGTGCCGCCGCCAATGCTGGCGCCGGTGACCGTGTTGCGTTCGAACACCGTCGACAGTTCCGTGGAATCCGGGTCCCGTCCGCTGGCCGCCAGCAGCGTGGCGTGTGCGGCAACCAGGGTGTCGCCGGGAATGCCGGCCACCCAGCCAACGGGAAGGAGCGCCACCGCCGGTTCGGCGAACGGCGAGGACTCGAGGCCGGGAGCGAAAAAAGTGTAGGTCGAGAATTCACCATGTCGCTCCCACTTCAGCCGCAGACAGTCGAGATCGGTGGTGAAATGAGTGGCATCGTCCGCGGGCGCCGGAATTTCGAGCATTGAACACAGTGCTACCAGATGCGCGATTTCGCGCGGCCGCTGTTCCGCATCGAGCACCAGCGCAATGTGACTCGCCCGCATTGGCCACTTCAGCGCCTCAGGCGGCCGGGCATGCACCTCATCCGACAACATTTGCCGTTGCGGGTGATCCGCCGGCAGCAGCGCCACCGCGGTCGCTGTCGATGCAGGCGTCATGCCACTCAGGGTCACCAACGTCATTTACTCCTCATGGGTTGCCACGGCGTCCGAAACTCTAACGCGACCACTGCCTCACCCCAGCGCTTCGGTGCCGTCATCCGCTGGTTGGTCGAACGCAGCGCAGCAGGATACCGCAAATTTTTTTTAACGCTATGTTGTCTACCGTACAGACCAAAACGCTGTATTATGAAATGCAAGGGAGGATCCGCCCCCAGGGAATAGGGACACCGTCGAAAATGACTCGCGAACGCCTCGCTACGATCGTGGATCGCGAGGGCGCGATATCAGAGCTGAGGCGTCTGGCCAAGATCCTGTGGGATGTGCACGACAAGGGCATCGTGTCCAAGGAGGATATCGATAATGTCTACAACATCCTTGCCGGCTGGCATGCGATCGCGCGCGATTACGTGACGCCGCGCGAAATGATCGCCGCCATCTATGAGGTGACTCGCGATCTCGAATTCTCGCTGAATACCGTCCACACGCTATTCCCGGACGCACTCACCGAACACTTGAAATCCGGGCTGCAGTGAACAGCCCGCGGTGTCGGTCATGAAAGCGGACACCCTGTATTGGATCACATGCTTCAGAACCGGCGCCGCACCGGTGACCTATAGCGCGGTCGATGTTCATGCCATCGAGGCCAAATTTGCCGCCGATATGGCGTCGCGGCTAACCAATCCCTTCCATTCGAAGAAACCCGTTCTGCTCGGCACTTATGGCATGTACGGTTCGGCACAAGTGACCGACGCCTACATGGTCACCACCGACGACGGCGCCTCCATCCACTATAAACAGCGCGTCGATCCCCATCATGCGCAAATTTTCCAAGCGTCCCACCCACCTCTGCCGTCCGCTGATTGATCGCAGCTCGAGATCAGAATCGAAAGCCGAGACGGATCGGCACGAACGCTTGTTTCTTCGATTCGGGACCGATCTGCAGATAGCGCGCCTCGAGGAAGAACTGCACGTCGTCTGAGACCGCCGTCTCGAAGCCAAACCCGGCATTCCATGAATTGAGCCACGGGCTGGTGCTGCGATCCCGGGCGGTCTCCAGGGGGAATAGCCCGGGTCCACAGAAGAAAAAGCCGCAGCCTATGCCCGGTGCGTATTGTACGGAGCGCAGATCCGTTTCCTCGCGGTACCGGCCCGCGCCGCCGAAGAGGTACATTTTGTACTGCGAAGATTTATGGGCTAAATCAAACTGCAAATCCGCATCGCCTCCATAGATATTTTCATCGCCATGGGTGAATCCCGAGCCGAATGATCCGAGTGCCGAATCTTTGATACCAAACCAGCTGTAGCTGCCATCGACGCGCAGACCGATCGGCAGCGCGGCAGTGGGAAACCACGTCAAGCCGAGGCCGGCGTTTGAGCCGCCGTTCAACGTATCTCCCGCGGCACCGGTGGTCACGCTGTAACCACCGTCGATTTGTACCTCGACCGGTTGATATTTGAGCGTGGGCGCCTGGGGCACGAGCACCTGGGCATACGATACCGGCACCCGCGGCACCGCGACGGGGGCCGGCGGCGGGGGCGGTGAAGGCGGCGGGGCGACAGCCGGGGGGGCCGCGGGCCGCATCGTGTAGCCGCGGCCCTCAATGCAAGCGGCGTACGCGCGCGAGTATTGGTCGCGGACCGAAACTGAGCCAGAACCGGCGGCGGAGCGATTCGGATCGAAGCCGCTCTGCGCCACCGCCCACTGGTAGCACTCGTAGCGATCGTTCCACATCTGCTGCGGCGATTGGCCGTTTTTTGGGGTGATGACCGACGGGTCCGACAGCCCCGACAGAGGCGCCGCAGACTGAGCCATGGCGGGCCCACCCACCGTCAACAACAGAAGTAACCGCAAGGATTTTCCAAGCATCGTGTTGCTCCATTCTTTAACGTACCGCATAGCCGTGTGCGTCGAGACAAACGCCTTGTGCCCGCTCGAAGTCGGCCTGACCGTTCGACGCCGGCCCCGCACCCGTCGGCGGATGCATCGGATCGAAACCGCTCTGCGTCACGCCGAACCGGTAGCATTCGTAGCGATCACGCGCCTGTTGTTCCGGGCTTTGCCCATTCTTCGGATAGATGAGTGCCTTGTTGCCCTTCGCGGAATCCGCCGTTGACTCCGCCGGCACGCCGGCGCCGGCAACGGCCGCGCCAGCGCCCGGGGCAGCACTGGGGATGGCGGACGCCAACGTCACCGGCGTCGGCAACGCCAACGGCGTCCCCAACGCCACCGGGGGCGACGTTGCCGGGACCGATGCCAAGGTCGCTGCGGACGCGACGGTGGGCGTCGCCAAGTCCATCGCCTTCAGCGATGAGCCATCCCATGAGGGCGACGCGGCGCTCAGCGCCGACGCCGAGGAGTCGCTGACACTCGCCGCCTCGGGCCCGCCATCGTCAGGGTCATTCACGACCTCATAGCCGCCCACATCCGGTCGCGGAAGATAAAACGTGTCGTTATCATAAAGAATCGTCTTGCCGTGCCGCGCGAGGACCGTGCTGAACTTCGGCAGTGTCGAGACCATCACCCCGATGGGCGGCGCCACCACCATGAAAGCCGCTCCTCGCGGCTCGAACCAGACGCCCTCATGAAATCGATACGCGACTCCGGCGTAGCTGACGGTCACCGCGCCCTTCGGCAATTCGTGCACGACCGCGCCCCGATCAGGGTACGAATGATCGTGACCGAAGCGATTATCCCGATGCGTATGGTATGAGCCAATTTCCTGCGCGCCGGCTATCGTCGGTGCGATGAGAGCGCCCAGGCCAATCATAGAAAGAAGAGTGGATGATCGCATGCACACGGCTCCCCATTGGAGAGGCGGCGCCGACGGAAGACGGCGCGCCGACAAATAGCTGCTCGCGTCAAAACCTAACGTGATCAACTAACGCGATCAATCGGTTTACGTTGACAACGCCGTGCTTTGGACATTTATCCAGTCGCGTTGTTTTTCCGCGTCTGTTGTTTATTCGCCGCGAGGTCGACATCGCCGTCATGTCGCCCGGTAAAACCTACCAGTCACGTATCGCCTGGATGGCTACGCCAACCACCGTTGCGCTGCGGATTCGAAGACTGTTCGTGGTGACCAGGGCGCGAAGCCAGTTAACCTTGCCACCCAAACCCACTGCTTTTGTTCGTAGATCATAATTTAGCTCAGCAAAGTTACCACTCACTCGATACCGCGCCCCCAGGGATGGAAAATGCAGGCCGTTGACAAAGTCATCCTCCGCATGGCCGCCGAGACCCAAAAGTGGAGGGGTATCGATTGCCAATTGGTACTTCGGAACCAGATTCTGCGTATAACCGACTCTTGAATCGATTCCGGAGATAAATGCTTCCCGATCGAAGTTCGCGTTGTAGCTAATTTCGGCGTTATTGAGTGTTTGCATCGATCTAGGGACCTCCTTCCAATATAAACGACCCAGAGCATCGATGACGGTTACGTCCACGGACCATCCGGCCTTTGAGCTTGTCAACCACTCAAAGTCGGTGGAATACCCATAAGCGCTGGGGCGGCCCGGGGCCACAAAGGGGTTAAAGTTCGAGAGGCCAAGATTACTGGCAGTTTGAACCCAGGTTGCCGCGCCCACGGCGTAAGTGCTTGACGTCGCCGTCACGTTACCCGACAACATGTCTTCCTGACCTTCAATGGCTTTTAGTAATGAAGCGCCACTCCCTAATCTTGATGACCATTGATCTGAAATGACGAATTCAAACATCTTTCGTACCCGCATCCCTTCGGCTTTGAACGAATATTCGGACATCCAAAGGTCGTAGCTTCGCCCGGCCATGAAGGGCTTACCAAAGTGATTGGCCACGAGCACATCCAGCAAGTCCTTCGAGGCTTCCGCACGATATTCGGCTCGCAATAGAATTCCGAGACACACACCGGATAATTCTCCCGCCAACTCGCCGTAGCCAATACCAATGCCGGTATTGCTGCCACCGCTCGGCGCGTAATGTCCGCCCCCATAATCTTCCACTTTGACTACCGGTGCGGGCTCGAGATAGGCAATCGAGGACGCATTCAACGCAATACCGTAGCTCGTATCCGGGCAATCCTGTGCGGGCCCGGCATCCGCCGTAAGGTCAAGCGCCGGGGTTGCCGCCGAGTAGGTCCCTAAGGCTATACCCGCAACAACCCCAAGAAGACTACCGGGCTGCATTCTGAATTGCGAAACTGCCTAGAACAGCGATTCGCTCGTACCGTCGCTGTAATAGATGAACGCGCCCTTGATCGTTGCCGTCTCCGTACCGTTCGCCGTTACCGTGCCGGTCACCGTACCGCCAATCGGATCGGTGACTGCGATGACAACCCCTGCATTGTTGGTGAGTGTTCCTGAGAATCCCTCGGTGGCATCGTATTTGCCCGACGCGTTGAGCTGCGCGGTACCCGACGGGGTGGCATAGGAGTAGGTTACGGCCATCGAATCCGGCAGGGCTGCAGTTGGGGTGATCTGGCTCGCGTTGGCGGTTGCGGAGACCGTCAACACTCGACCACCCGTCAGGTTTAGCGTGCCCGCCAATTGCGCCTCTAGAGTGAAATAATTGGTCGCGCTGATGGGTTTCGTGGCATCAAAGGCGGGAAATCCTTGAGTGCTCAAACTCACCGAACCCGTGAACACGGGCGTCGTGCTGGTTGCGACAATTTGCCCGATCGATCCCGTGATGGTGATGGAACTCGGCGGGGCGGCGGCGCCTGATTTATCGGCAACGGGTGCACCAATCAGGGCTTTAACCGCGTAGGAGAAAGCGCCCGTGTCGAGTTCCTGTAAGTCGAGCGCCCCCGTGATGGTTACCGGAGACGATCCAGCACTGACGATGGGCGTTACCGGACTTGTCAGTAAGCGACTGCCATTTTGAATGGTGATCACAGAGTCACTGCCGACCTGCGCCGTGACCAGGGCCACTCCACCCGCACCTCCCGACAGGGTTCCACCGAGCGTGATGCTTCCACTATCGGTGACCGCGTTCCAATCGGTGGATTCCGCCGCATTCAAGGATGCCGTGACCTGACCACCGGTGGCATTGACGTAATACGGACCGGCGAGCGTCGCGCTCTGCGCGCCGCTACTACTCGACGTCCACGTGAAGGTTGAGGTCAGAGCCGGAATCGACCCAATGACTGCATACCCACTCGTGACCGGGTTATACGTGGAACCGACATAGGGCGCAGCAGCCACCGCCTGCGTCTGAAGCGAATAGGTATTGGTGCCGGTCTGCGTTACGGTGAGCAGGATGTCCCCCTGCGAAAGCCCGTATCGACAGAGCGCCACATTGGCGGCCGTCCCCAAACCTACCGGGTCGTAGCCGCATCCCTTTTGATAATTCGCCACGCCTCGTACCAGGGTCGAGATGGCGCCGGAGGCACTAATCTCTTGGACACTTCCTCGCGTACCGTTTGAGACGTAATAACCACCGGCGGGATTCAATGCAATGCCGTTGATGTAGCCTAATCCGGAAGGGCCTGCAACCGTACTGACGGTGCCGGACGGCGTGATCTCGCGGATTTCCGCATTGGTGAAGTCAATCACATAGAGGTTTCCACTACCGTCGATGGTGAGCTGTGTTGGATAGCCGAACGTGGCTGCGGTGCCTTGGCCGTCCACCGCGCCATAAACTCCCGGCTGCCCTGCTAATACGCTGATGACACCCGATGCCGTGATAAGTTGAATGATGCCCGCGCCCGGGTTACTGACATAGATATCACCCGCGCCATCGACCGCGATCCCGCCAATTTCGTAATCGATGAGGCAACCCTGACCTGGCAGGTAGCCTGGATACGAGCTGCAGTCTCCGCCCGGTTGGATGACGACGGTGGATACCACGCCTCCCGGGGCGATCGTCCGAATCGCTCCATTGCCATCGTCTGCGACGTAGACGATGCCGTTGGACGCCACCGCAATTGCCGCGGGAAAAACAAAACTCGCGGCCGAACCGGTGCCGTCACTGTTGCCAGCTACGCCCGGTGAGCCGGCGAGGGTCGTGACAACCCCGGCCGGCGTTATTTGCCGTATGGTGTTGTTACCGCTGTCCGATACGTAAATATTACCGGCCGAATCTGCCGCGAGGCCGGTTGGATTGCTGAACGTCGCCTCAGAGCCGGTCCCATCCGCCGAGCCGAAGACGCCGGCTTGCCCGGCGAATAGGGTGACGGTCGTTCCAGTAATCTTTGCGATCGTATTATTGCTGTTGATGACGTAAATATTGCCCGACGGATCCACGGTCAAGAGACTTGGATTGACTATGTTGGCCGATGGAAGTCCCTTTCCGTCGCTCGTGGTCCCGGACAGGATCAGTTGGGCCGCCGTATAAGCCGATGACAGGAGAGACGACGTGTTCGCGAGGACGGGATGAACGTTTTTCTGATAGTCGCTTTCAAGCGCGGTCAATGTCGGTGCGAATCCAAACGTCTGTGTCGATGACTGGTCAAGGATGTTCGTGCGGATATTCGCAAATAGCGCCTTGGTGTTCGCCAACGGATTTGCGCCCGAGTTATAGCCCGGGAGCGGAGCTTGCGTGGCCACCGCCGTCTTAAATGCTGTTTCTGCGGCGGTCGGAACATTCAGGCCCAGTGCGCTTGGCAGTTTCCCGCCGTCAAGCGTGACGACACCGGAGTCGATACTGGTGTACGCCGATGAAATGTAGCTCGCGGCGCTGGTCAACGTGATCCCGCCAGTCGAGTTGATGCTGACTAGTTTGGTGAGTCCCCCGATCAGGCACACGATATTGGCGGAGTAGGTCGTCGCGCAGGCAGAGCCCGAAGCGCCCGTCGCAATGCCCTCATTGGCCGCAACCGCCAAGGCAGCCAGCAATTTCGCCAGTGCCTGTTCAGCGGCGGTCGCGCTCGCATAATTCGCTATGTTGATTGGTTGGGTATTAAGAACGGGGGCGCCGCCGAGAAATGCCGTGCTCACCGCATTATTGGCCGAGTCGATATTTGTGGTTGTGAGCCCGCCAGATTGCGCTTTGGCGATTCCGTAGGCCATCTCCGTGAGGGGTGTTACTGAAATCGGCGGCAAGTCGGTCACACTGTCAAATACAGTATGCAGCACCAACCCGCTGGGTGCGGCGACGGCGGTGCCCGAAATCTCATCGAGCATCGCCGTTGTTGCATCGGTGGTTACAGTGACGACCACCGGGCCGGCGCTGGCGACAGTTGCGGTGAAGGCGCCGGTTTTTGAATCGGTACGAACACTTGTAATTGCGGTGGTGGATTCGACACCGTTGACTACGGAATAGAAGCTTACGATTGCATTCAGCAATAGGCCTTTTGCCGCAGCGCCGGAGACCGTTGCGGACGGCACTGTTGGATTGGTTGAACCCGTTCCGCTCGAACCACCGCCCCCACCGCCGCTACATCCGGCCATCCCCAACAGCGCCGCGGTCAATGCCGATGCCAGAAGTCGATCTCTGATCATTCGTACTCTCCCTGTATTCATTACACTGACGTTCTGTGTTGTTTGACCTGAGTTGCGCGGATTCCAGTCGATGTGACGCAGTCGAACTACGAGATGGATCACAGTTTGCGGTTGTTCGTGACCGCACGGCGGCGCATGGCGATTCGCGTCGAGTTACGCAGTAATCCGCTGTTGCAGAGCGGTACCAAGGATCGCCGGCTGCCGAATTTGTGACGGGCCCCATGAATTCCGGCTCGACGGATCACGAATTGATCCATCATGCGCAGGCGGCTAATCCCGTGAATCGAAACGGTGACCGAGGAGACTTCGTTTGAGCAAGCAACTGCATCTTGGCGCATTCATGCGGCCGGTCGGCATTCATACAGGATGGTGGCGCTATCCCGGCGCCTATCCTGACGCGAACTTCAATTTGCAGCACCTGATCCGGTTCATCCAAAAACTGGAGGCGGGTCGTTTCGACGCATTCTTCATGGCGGACCACCTCGCACTGCTGAACATGAACATCGCGGCTCTACGGCGAAGCGCCACGGTGACGTCGTTCGAGCCCCTCACCTTGCTCTCGGCGCTGGCGATGGTCACCGACCGGATCGGGCTGGTCGCCACGGCCTCGACCACCTTCGACGCCCCGTACCACATAGCGCGACGGTTCGCTTCGCTCGACCACATCAGTCAGGGACGTGCCGGGTGGAACATAGTCACGACCTCGAACCCGGAAGCAGCGCTGAATTTTGGACTCGATGAGCACATGGATCACGACGAGCGTTACCGCCGGGCGCGCGAATACTACGATGTTGTCACAGGGCTGTGGGACAGCTTCGCGGACGACGCCTGGCTACGCGATCAGCAAAGCGGCATCTTCTTCGATCCGGACAAACTGCACACACTCGATCATAAGGGTCCCTATCTTTCCGTGCGTGGCCCGCTGAATATCGCCCGTCCCGTGCAGGGCAGACCGGTCATCGTGCAAGCCGGTGCATCGGACGCGGGACGTCAGTTGGCCGCCGAGACCGCGGAAATGATCTTTGCGCCGGCCCGCAACATCGAGGACGGCCGGGCCCTTTACGCCGATATCCATCGCCGCATGCGCGCGATCGGGCGCGCGGATGACACGTTGAAAATCCTGCCCGCGGCACTCGTCGTCATCGGTGCCACCCAGGATGAAGCGGAGCGCAAGCTCAAATTGCTCGACAGCCTCGTGCATCCGGACAGTTCACTACCCAATTTGTCGATGCGGCTCGGCGTCGATGCCAGCGCGTTCGACCTCGACGGACCTCTTCCCAATTTGCCGCCAAGCAACCAGAGCCAGAGCGCACAGGAAGCACTGGTCAAGGTTGCGCGCGAGCGAAACATGACGGTGCGGCAACTCGCCGAGTTCGTTGGCGGCTATGGCGGTCTGAAGTTCGTCGGGACGCCGCAAAGGATCGCCGACAGCATGCAGGAATGGCTGGAAACCGACGCATCTGACGGATTCAACGTGATGTTTCACACCGTGCCCGAAGGACTCGACGACGTCGTCGACCTGCTGGTCCCGGAACTCACCCGTCGCGGCATTTTTCGTACGGCCTACACCGGGACGACCTTGCGCGACCACCTCGGCCTACCGCGGCCGAAGAACCGGTTTTTCGGCGGGAATGCCGTGTCGTAGTGCAATAACTGACGCCCGCGCACACAGCAAACTTGCCGTCACGTCTACCCTTGCTCAGCTTGGAAGACCTTTTCGAGGCGGCGAAAAGCCCGCTTCAGGTCGTCGTCGTTTCGGATCGGCTTAAGAGTCATTCACGGTCTCCACATTGATGCGGTCGTATTGCGCATGTGTCCCGATGAAGTTCACCCAGACGATTCCCGCCTGGTACTGCGCTTCGACCACGATCCGATACTTGTTGCCGCCCACGTTGAACACGACGCGGTTGTTGCCGCAGATGCTCGCGCTCGCGAACTGATCCTTGATGTCCTGCGGCCTGTACCACTGAAACGAGCAGGATTTTTCTCGGCGCATGCCAAACTTACCGTCACATCTACCGACAAAAGGTTCCGCTTGGAGACGATAGATGGCGATAGATGCCGAAAGGCTCGGCAACCTTTGCAATCGCGCGGCTCAAGTTACGGCTTGTGCTTGTGGTAAACGCAAGCGAGTTTGTTTCCGTCCGGGTCGCGTACGTACGCGACAAAAAAACTCGGCTCATAATATGGACGCGTACCGGGAGCCCCTTCATCAGTGCCGCCGCACTCCAATGCGGCGGCGTGGAAGGCTTGCACTTGAATTTCATCCTTGGCGCGGAACGCGATCATCGTGCCATTTCCCGCGGCAGGCGCCCGGCCATCGAATGGATTGCAGACCCAGAAACCATACCCCTCGTCGTACGATCCTCCCCACCCTGCCCACCCGTCGCTCCAGTTCGGCGCACGACTGACGCCCAATGCGCGGAATACCGAATCATAGAATCTGATCGCGCGCTCCATGTCCGCAGTGCCAACAGTCGAATAGAGAATCATTTCTTCGAACTCTCCTTACGTTGAACTATCTCGTCGCTTTGCAATACCAAAAAACAGGATAACTAATGTAGCGGCCTAATTTCATTCAATACGTCGCGAAAGGCAACCGCCTGGACCTGTTTGGAAAGCGGAAAAGTCTGGTCGCCGGCATGTACGACGGTCAGCGACTTGAGTTTCAGATCATGCATCGCCGAGCGCATCGATGGCGTCAGCGTCGGAGCGACAGTGCGCTTAACTTCGAAGCCCAGCCTCAATCCTCCACGCACGACGAGCGGATCCAATTCGGCACCCTGATGGGTTCGCCAGTGATAGGTCTCGTTTGGGGAGACGCCCAACTGTTGCAACAGTTGATCGATGATGAAACCCTCCCACGACGCACCAAGCTTGGGATGGCCC
>Ga0116230_10004723_pt1 | contig 13353 bp, 5 predicted proteins | sample S1TSphfallax_3_FD_88678 | JGI IMG/M metagenome (GOLD analysis project Ga0116230, IMG submission 88678) | Host-associated microbial communities from peat moss isolated from Minnesota, USA - S1T2_Fd - Sphagnum fallax MG | ecosystem: Host-associated > Plants > Peat moss > Unclassified | place: USA...
GAGCTCATCTTCATCCTCCTCAAGCTCGTCGTCATCGAGCTCATCTTCATCCTCCTCAAGCTCGTCGTCATCGAGCTCATCTTCATCCTCCTCAAGCTCGTCGTCATCGAGCTCATCTTCATCATCCTCAACCTCAGCTTCGTCGAGCTCTTCATTACCGAGCTCGCTGTCATCGAAGTCGTCATCATCGTCTGTATTCCCGTCATTGGCCTCAGCTTCAGATCTTGAAAGAGGCAGTGTAGGCTCGCGATCAGTGTCATCGCTGGGCGCTTTTGATCCATCTTCATCATCGGTGCCGAGGGAGGACCCATCCCGACCTACGTCATCTCTCTGGGACACCGACGATGGAGAAGCGATGATACGGAAGGCTTGGCTCTCCGAGTCAGCGTTCGGTAAGTGCAGACGGCGGGTATGGGCAGCTATAAGACCACCCAAACACCCACCCACTTATTACGCCCAACCTCGAAAGTTTGGGGGCCCTTACCTCAGAGCTCGTTGCGGTTCGACAAGCTGGATGAGCTCGGAGTCTGTAAAGGTGCCAGTTGTTTGCCTCACCGAAGGCGTGTGGCCTGAGAAACCTTTTTATTGGGGAGGGACCCCGAGGGTTGGATGGAAAGCCGCTCAAGGCACACGACTATCTACTGGAACCGGACACGACGCTATTTTGTTGTTGTTCGAGGACTCTTCTGGGATGAAACAGAAGACGGAGGAGGAGGAACGGAACCGAGAAACGGAGAGGGAGCAGTTAAGGAAAGAGAGGAGAGCAGAAGAAGAGAAGGTTGCGACGGTAGTGAATTTTCTTTCGGGAGAGTCTAAGTTTGGCCTCCTGAACGAAGATGTCTTAGTCTTGCAGCCAAGACTTCGTCCTATCAGAGACTGCACCATCAGGTCACAACAGGCGAAGGAATTTGCTGCGAAACTGTCCGATTTCATGGAAGCCTGGTCGGCGATGCTGTCGGCTAGGGCCTTGATAACCAGGAATCACAGATATGATTTGATTGATTGTTTGATGCCTCATGACATCACGACTTGGTCTAATGATTACTGGCTTACCAGATTTAGACACTTCGTCGACACTATCCCTAATGGATATATGTTGATTGACATACATACAGGTGCCCGAGTGGGGGCGGCTGCCCAACTCGGTGGCACTACAATTCCATCCTCGCCGGTACTATCGGCAGGATCGTCTGCTTCGTCTGCCTCTCCTTTCTCTTTAAGATTGCCATTCCCATTTACCTCGTCGTCTTCGTCTTCGACATCCTCGTCATCATCATCATCTTCGCCTTCATCTTCTTCATCGCCTTTGTCGTCCTCGTCGTTGTCGTCGCCCTCAACAGTCCCATCGTCCTTGACATTAGTCCCGGCATTGGGACCTTCACCATCTTCAATGGTGGCTCTGGCGTCGTCACTGCCCCCTCTGCTTCAGCCAAGGAGACCTTCCGGACCCAACAGGGATGCCCAAGGTAATCCTATCAGAAGAACTAGTGGTAGAAACACTAGACTTAGGATAGAGTACTGCAACTACCCGAACCCTGGGACATCACATGCGGGACATATGAGCGCCCGCACCTTTCTTGCTTCGTCCGCATGGGTTTCTTCACGTAGTGTAGTTGTTCCCCACTACTACCTTGACCGTCATCAATGGTTCTATATGCCATGCTACTGGTCTCGTCGTCCTAGTATGAAAGGGGGGTGGGGCAAACCCACGAGATATGGCCGGTCAATAACCGGAACGAACAGCGACGCAGTGCTGTTATTGATCGACAACTACCCTTGGTTCAAGAGTCCAGGGTTGACCTTGGCGAGATGCAGAGAGAAGTGGGAGGCGGTGTCGAGAAGGATGGGATGGGATATGTGGGGAAATCCGGGCTACATGCCGGAACCTGGTTTTGCCTATCAGATCGCATTTAGATCAGATCGGATCGTCAATTTCGTGCATGACGATGGTCTCAGCGATCGTTGGGATCGTCGTGTAGTCTCTAGACCGTCGCTCAGTCGAGATGCTAGAGGTCTAGCGACATTCGATTTATCTGACGGCGACTCAGACGAAGATGAAATGAGTCTGAAAATAGACACGAGGGAGCGTGTGGAGGTGCAGATGCGGTCTGATCGCGCTTGGCGGGACCCTGGCACTGGTGACTCCCAAGGCGATGACGTATGTCGCTCTTTCTCGCATGCGTGTTCGTCCACAGTCATCCATCAGATGGTCAGTTCACCCTCAGTCCAGCAAAACATACCTTGTGTGTGTGCAGGAGGAGGAGTAGAATCTGATACGGTGGACGACGGCAGTCCGCTGCAAGCTGCGATGCTGCGTGATAAGAATGGTGATGAAGGCAGTGAGAAGAGTAAAGTCAGTAATGGGTACGTGTGCTTTATGTTAACACAAGACCCGGACACACCTCCGCCGAAGAGAGTTAGGAGAGAAGGCTTATTGTCTCTCGCTGGGTCGGTCCATGATATGCCGACCCGCTTAGTCCTTGATAGCGGCGCAGAAGTCAGCCTCATGGGCTCCTCAGCCCGGAGGGAACTGACCAAGAGAGGATACCTTCCTAAGCTCACACCAGCCACGACGCGAGTGTCGGGGGCTCAAACGAGCAGAGAACTGAAAATTTTAGGAGAGGCAGTAGTGCCCATTTCCCTACTGGGGAGAAACGGGACCGCTCTCGCATTAGTCAAAGTCTTGGTCACCGACGAATACCAAGGGGACTTCATACTGTCCTGGCCACTCTTAACGAGTTGGTACATCACCATCGAGGGTACTCCACTTGGTACCTACATAAAGTTTAAACGACCATCCTGGGAAGGATTGGTGTTTGAGGATGGAGGGGTGGCTGACCCCTCGAGAATATTGATACTTTCGCCGAAAGTCCTAGAAGACAAGAAGGATCATTTTCCCTTAGGTACGAGCCTTATCGACCTCTCAGTCATAGCTGAGATCAGGAAGCTGAAAGCTTTCTCGTCAATTCCTGCTAGAAACGTCTTTGTCATCGACAGAGACCCGATGAGGAGACTAAAGGTGATAGGGGATTTCCCTGCCCTAGTCATCCTCCGGGCTAAGCTCACCAGCCCGCTCCTACAAGCACTTGACCAAGCGACGTCTTTGCCTGTCCTGTGTAGCGGGGCTGGGGGAGCCCTGTGCGTAGCGATGAAAGTTGGGACGGCCTCGCAGGCCACTAGCTTTAAGAAAGTAGCTCAGATAGATGTTGAGAGCTTGAAAAAGAGGCTTACGACATTTCTGAAGAGCGAGGAGGCAGAGAGAATGGCAGATCAGATAGCTAATTATTGGCGGGACGCTTACTCGCCGAATGATGTTATCTGGAAAGGGATTGAGGAAGGAATCCCCGATGACATAGAAGATGAAATCGTTTACGTTCCTGAGAAGAGGGTTCTGAAACCCCTCCCGGACGCTAAAGAGATCCGAGCTAAGACCGTTTGCAAAGACGTCGGAATGGTAGACCGCGTCGTCGGCATGCTTGGCAAGTATAGAGAGATACTCGGTGACGCGAATACTGCCGAGGTTAAGGATTATTTCCATAGGATAATCCTAGACGATAAAGTGGAGATTAAGGAGAGAAGAAACTATGGCGATGAAGTCTTGACCTTTCTAGAACAAGAGGTTGACAGACTCGCTGCCGAAGGATATATAGAGGAGACGAGGGCGGAGCACGCGGCCTACGTCTCCCCTCCACTCGTAGTCAAGAAGAAAGACGATAAGGGAAAATACAATGCCAAACGGTTTTGCATTGATTATAAGAAACTGAACAAGGTCACACGAAAGGACCGCTATAACTTGCCGAACATAGACAGTTGCCTAGCGCTGCGTAGTGGTCGATATTTCTCTAAAATAGACCTTAAGAGCGCGTACTGGCAAATCCCTATTGCCCCCTCGGACCGTAGCAAAACGGGATTTTCCGTCAGGAATCGTGTATTTCACTGGCGGAAAATGCCGTTCGGTTTATGTAATGCCCCCGCGACTATGCAGAGGCTGATAGATAGTTGCTTAGCCGAGGCACGTGGCAATTACGCGGTCGGTTACCTAGACGACATAGTCATATGGTCGCAGTCTCGAGATGAACATCTGAAACACGTAGAAGACATCCTGAGGAGGATTCATAAATTCGGCCTCAGGATTAACCTACAGAAATGCGAATTCTTTGCCACTCGTACGGTGTTCCTGGGTCATGAAATAGCTTACAACGAGCTCAGAATAGACCCTAGTAAAATAGCGGGTATGGCCGAGATGCCGTACCCGACAAATGTAAAAGAGTTAAGGAAGGCACTAGGCACGTTCGGCTGGTGCAGGAAGTTCATTTTAAACTTCGCCAGCCTGACGGCGCCGCTGACCGAACTCTTACGAGCAGGAGTCCCGTGGAGCGAATGGGAACCTAAGCACAAGCAGGCTTTTGACGAATTGAAAACGAGAATAACGTCGGCGCCAGCTCTCGCGCAGCCCGACCCGTCTAAACCTTATGAGCTGCACACAGATGCAAGCGACTTTGGGATAGGGGCGGTTTTGGCCCAAAGAGATAGTAGAAAAAATCTAAAGCCGTGCGCGTTCATTAGCCGGAAATTAACCCCGGCTGAGAGAAACTATTCGACAAGAGAAAAGGAGGGCCTTGCGATTGTCTGGGCTGTCGAGAAGCTCAGTGGGCTACTATGGGGGCGTCGGTTCACGATTTGGACCGATCACCATAGCCTGATATGGTTGAGGGGCGCAGCCCTTAACCATGGCAGACTGACTAGATGGATACAAAAGCTAAGCTCCTACGACTTCGACATTAAGCATGTCAAAGGGGAGCATAATCAGGGAGCTGACGGTCTGTCTAGACTGCCAATAGAAGAAAAGAAGACTAAAGTCGTGACCATACTGGCGTCCAGAACGGGTAAATTGGGTATCCGACCTGACGCGCAAGTCAGGTCGGCTCCGAGACCCTCGAGACCCCCTGAGGCCGATGCCCTTGAGAGGTTCGATATCCCGTTAATACCACCAATAGGAGCTAGAGCACCTAAAAGCGAGATACCTGTAATAACCAGCGTATCGGTGGATGAGAAAGGATTGCTGAGAATAGGGCACTCTGGCCCACTTTTGGAAAAACGAGCAGAGCCCTCGATAAGGGTATTGACAGTTCCCGAGGCCGAGAAGCCCGGAGAAGAAAAAAAGGCGACCGTTGGCGGTCACGTGACAAAAGATCTGAACAGAGCGTCCATGACGGACATCTCGTTCCAAATACCCGACGCGGAAATTTGGAGGCGCGCGCTCCTAAATAACCCTGAGATCAGAAAATTGATGGCATACCTGACGAAACAGGAATTGCCGACAGACATGTCCGAAAGACAGCGTCTGAAGAATATCTCGGGGAAATACTTGGTTGAAGACGGCCTCCTATATTTCCGTCAATCTACAAATAGCGAAGAGAGGTACTTGCTCGAGGTCCCACCCGAGTTTAGGACAGAACTGATTAGACTGTACCACGAACACCCAATGATGGGTCATCGTGGCTGGGAAGCGACTAAAGATGCCTTGCTTAGAAACTTCAGATGGGGAGGTCTGAGCGAGGACGTCAGAAAGTTCGTCGATCAGTGTCTGATTTGTTTTGTCGCTAAGACCCCTTCGCCGAGAATGCAAGGGCTACTGATACCGTTCGCAACGAACGTCGCGAAGTTTGAAGTAGTCCATATTGACTACGTGGGCCCGGTAGACGAAGTCACCGAGCGAGGAAATAGATATATATTTACTATGAAAGATAGAGGGTCGGGCCTTATCGATGCCGTTCCGACAGCACACGCCAGCGCGATCGTGGCCGCAAGGGCCTTGTGGGATCGCTGGTTCATGCGTTTTGGCATACCTAGGGTCATCATAAGTGACCGAGGAGCTGCCCTGTCAGGGGACGTGTTTAAGTCGTTGGCAAGGTTGGCGAAATTCGACCTGTCGAGAACAACGGCTTACCACCCTAGAACGAACGGCAGTATCGAACGTGAGCACCGCTCGCTAAAGATCTACATGCGGGCATACTGCATGTCTGACCCAAAATCTTGGGATATTCTATTACCGAGCTTCGTCTTTGTAGCAAACAACTCGGTCAAAGATCGATGGTCCTATCCACCGTTCTTTCTTGCTTACGGAATATTCCCTAGACTGCCGACTCTGTCTCTGGACAGCGACTTGAGTGTACAACCAGTCAATTCGCAAGTTAGTGAAATGATCGATGCCCTACAAACGGCATTCAAGATAGTTAGAGACAGGAGAGCGGCAAGAGAGGAAAAGAATAAGAAATACTATGATAAAAATAGACTACAAGCTTCCTACGAACCAGGCCAAATAGTCTGGAAGTACGTAGAGAAACCTCAGATGCATGGCAAATTCCATCTTCAGTGGAGGGGCCCATATGTTGTTGTGAAACCGATGGGCACAGAAAACCTGTACAAGATAGCAGATGCCTCCGGCAAGGAGAGCGTGGTCAATGTAGAAAAATTAGCTAGATTTGTAGCCTTCGAACAAGACGATAAAGGCGAACCGACTGATGAGGAATTGACGCCTAGTTTGGACGATCTGTTCTTCGTTCAGAAAGGCCTAGCCATGAAGGACTTACCTAGTCAGGATGAGAAGAAAGAATCGAATAAGCACTCGGATCATAAATCATCTGAGGGACTACCGCATCCGGTCGATGTACTACCTGGTGCTAAGTCTGCCAGTGTGGCGGGCGAACCCAAGTCACTGCCCAAGGCCGTGTCACAGGACGCAGACGAAGACTTGGCGGATAGATCTGAGAAAGTCCTTGTGCCAAAAATCCAGACACCAACATTGGAAAGTCTCAAAGGAAAATTTGTGTTCATATCAGCGCCTGGAAAACCCGGTCACGAGTTACTGTACAAGGTGCTCGTTGGCAAGGGTGCTTTGGCGCATAGGTACTTTCCGGTCTATATGATCGAAAGTGGTACTAAACGGGCCTTTGCCCCGATGTACTATGATCATAAGCAGGGTAAGTACGAGACGATAGCGGAGTCAACAAAAGTTCCTGCGGGAAGGGAACCGGAACTCATTACGTTGAGGACGGCAGATGTCCTCTACGTTTTCAACAAACTCTCTAGCAGGCGAATTCCTGCTGATGAATGGGAAAAGTTTTTCGAGATCTATGGTCGCTTTCCGTCGGTCCTAAGGGAGGCTTAGTGGAGGGCTTTGCCCTAAGCCGGCTCGTAGGGGAAAGGCGGTTGGGTCCGCACCTAGCTAGATCTCGGCTGTCCGAGTGGGAGAGGTGCTATGAGATGAGCGTGGAGAGGTAGCTAGCTGTTACAGTCGGAGGGGGTGACCAGCGTATCGCAGGTGTGCGGGCCGGACTCCGGAGGCTATTCCTCCAACCTCTTCCCACATAATAGTGCGCATTATAAGCACGAACTATATATATATAGGGGCTCCCTTAGCCCAGTCAGCTCCGTCCTATAAGGAGCCGAGTTCTCTGTTGTAGCAGAGAGAACTCAACAGGATCGGTGAGGGACCTCGCGGTCCGTCACACGAGCCATATGTCATAACGATCCACTGCGACATCAGCGCAAATTCTATATTTGCCAACCGAATTCACGCTGAAGTCGAATTCAAAATCTCGATAGGTAAGACGTTAACCATCGTCAGTGTGGGTTCCGGAATCTGGAGGTCACGGTCCGTGCTGAGGCGGGGGCCGTGGTTTCTGGAGACTGGCTCCTGCATGGACAAGTGGTGTCTTACGAGGACGCAAGACCAAGTGGGGAGGGGGAGTATTGTAGCCCGCCTCCAGAAATCAGACGAAGCTTGTCTGATCACGAGAAGTTCTAACATCGAGTGTGACAGAGGTTCCAGCTTTCAGCTGTTCCAACTGTCCACGTCTTAGGTCCTCGAAGATACCTCAGAATCTCAAACGTCTAGTTGCTGTGAAGTAAACGCTTACTTTCGGTTCGTGCTCCTATGTCTGTCTGACCGTGTGCGTGTGGGACGTAAGAAGGGAGTTGCGTCTGCGAAGCTTACGTAGCCGACCTAACCTCTAGGACTTGGAACTGGCCCCGGTTTCCAATGGCCCTGGGTCAGCCTTAGATGGTAAGGATCCGGTCTACAAGTGGTGGTCTCAAGCAGTTTGAGACGAATCCTTTTTACTTGCTAGGGTGCGCACCCGATTCCTCCTCCGAGGGCTGGCGGTTCACCAACGTCGGTCGCTCCGTCGCTGGGAACGCCCTTGGATCACTCATCCATGTTGCCCTGAGAGGAGTGACGCACACCAAATCCCGCAGGCATATCCGAGGGTACTCTGGATGAAGCCCGTAGTCTGAATCTCGGGAAGATCAGGTCCAGAGCAATACCTTTGGGCGAAAATAGGAGTGGAACTGCTGGAGGAGGTCGGTCAGTGTTGAGTTTTTAGGACCGGGCAGAGGAAGAAGGGTCTGCTGAACCCTGTCGCATGAGGCTCGACTTGGTTCTCTCGTGGCCAGGTCAGCTTTGGGCGTATGCGAGTTGGCGACCCGCTCCCTGCCGAAGGGGGAAGTCCACTAGTTTCCCAGGGTACAACGAAGGGAAGTCGCTAATGGAGCAGAAGGGGCAACCCCTATCCATGCGACGCGATCTTTCGTTACCTGGGAGATCAGGAGAGTACTTCCCTTTACTTCTCCTCCTTTCCAGCAGCACGAACCGGCGTTGGTCTTCCTCAAAGCGCAGGAAAGAGGGTTGAGAGACGCCCTCGAACGGGCCTGAATAACGGGCCCATCGGTTTCGAACCCAATCCCACCTTCCCCGGTTATGGCTTGGGGGGAGGGCAATTGTATGAGGAATGGGTTCTTAACCACAGGGAACGGACCTCCGGCCCCTAGAGTTGGCGAATCGCACACCCTCGGACCCGGGGGGACGCCAATGTAGCAACATGCCGGTCGCGGTTTTTCACCCGGGGTTAGTGACCGAGCCTGCCTTAAATTGTCAGACAGGGGCGGGGCTTGGAACATCTGACTCTTGTTACTGTGTTTGTGTTCCTTTGTGTGTCTGTCTCACCGCGACTGTCGTGTTTGCAGATGTCTTCATCTATCCAATCAAGCTCATCTACTCAGTCAAGCTTCGACCCTGAATTGCTCAAAGCAATAAAGGAAGTTGATGAGTCGAACGTCAAAGCGTTCGAAGTTTGGATCAAGACGTTGACCCGGGCGCAAAAAGCCCTGTGGGACGATTATTCGGTGGCGAAGATTTCCACTCAGAAATCTCGCCTGGCCAAAGAAGGCTTTGATAACCTCTTCGAGTGGATCGAAGCGTTGGGTCCACCCGTTGAGGAGAAGAAGAAGGAGGAGGTGAGACGCGGGGAAGAGATGAGTACCCCGAGGAAGACTACCAGGAGGTACGTTTTTGAATCTCCGGTAGTTGCCCCGTTTGGCGAGTTCTCGTCACACGGGGAGGGCGAGCCGCAGCTGTCGGACCAGCCGAAGGCTCGCCCGGAGGTGGATAAAATAATAATGAGGTCCATTCACAACTATAAGGAATTGGAAAAGGCAGACGATGCCGTTGCTTGGCTGTCCAATTTGGTCTCGGTGATCACATCTGTGTCGAACCTACGAGAGTCCGACAAGATTCGGATCCTAGCTGCGAAATTGCATCCTGCAGCTCGAGGGATGTTAGAGGCTATGGAGCCGCAACCGGCAACTCTCGAGAACGCCGTCAACAGGCTGATACCAAGACTTTCGGACAAGTCTGCGAGTGCGATTCAGAATTCGCTCGATTTGAAGTTCATCAAACAGAATGAGAACGAGCCATCCTTTGCTTTCTACCACCGTTTCAGCGAACTCCTTTTTCGCACTTATGGACGGATGGATGATTCGAAAGTGCTCGAACTTATGAAGGACCGCCTCAACGTGAGAACGATGAACAAATTGACACTCTACAAACACTCCATAACGACGCTCGACGATGCGTTAAACATATTTAAGATAATTGACTCCGAGTTTTCATTCCCTCCAGTCCAGTACGCTCAGGTCAGCGTTGTGCAGAAGAAGGGGGTCCAGTGTCCTTTCTGCGGGAAGATGGGACACACCCTCGAGGACTGCTGGAATGCGCCAGGGGCTTACTCAGGCCGAGGGAGAGGCGGAGCGAGAGGTAGAGGGAGTTTCAGAGGTAGAGGTCGAGGTGCCCCCACAGGTAGAGGAGGTGCTAAGTTCCAAAAGATCTACCACACCCCGACTGAGCCTAAGTACGTGGGATTCCCCAGGGGTAGAGGGGGTCGGGGAGCATATAGGGGGGCATACAGAGGATCGAGAGGAAGAGGAGCTGGTGGAAAGCGTGGACGAGGCGGATTTGGTAGAGGGGGACAGACCCACCAGGGACTAGCTGGCAGTAAGCAGTCGCTGGTAGTGTCGTCGTCCTCTTCTTCGTCCAGTTCATCTGAGCACCCAGCTCAGGTTTTGACTAAGAGTCAGAAAAGAAAGATTAGGAGAGAGAAGAAGAACACTTTGACTCTTGCTGAAATCGATAGGGCTGCCGCCGCAGTGGACGGAAATGCGGTCGGAGCCGCGTCAAGCGAATAGATGCGCAACAGCATTTAAGGGGGGGGCCCAACATGAAGATTATTCTTTTTGTCTCTGATTCTGATCTAAGAGAAAGACATTCCCAAGAAGAAAGGGGCCCACCAGCTGTGCGCGCGGATGGAGCGCATGGCATTTTTAGGGCGCGGCTCGCCCTATAGTAGTCAATATAGATAGATACTTTATGATTCACTCGCTCTCTCTCTTCTGTTGGAAATGTCTCTTTATTTTGTTGTACATTGTGGGAACGCTGTTGTTCTGCTGTGTTGCTCTCGCATTGTAGATGGACTCGTCGCTGAAGAAGTCCAGGAAGTCGAAAGTACCAAAAAGGTTCGAGAGATCGACATCGCCGCACAGGCGTGAATCTCCGCTTAGGAGAAAGAGGAGAAAGAAAGGAGAAGATAGAAGTTGGAAGAGAGCACGCGGCAGAGAGGATAGTAGTAGCAGCAGCGAGTCCAGTAGCGATTCGGACGTCGGCAGAGGAAGGTCAGGTAGTTTCGAAAGAGATCCATCTCACCGGGACTCACCCCGGTCGTCTTCATCAGCTGTAGGCACAGTCAGCCCCGCCAAGCCTGCCGCTTCGGCAGGACCAGCCAGGGAGGTGTGGGTGCCGGTGGGTGGCGGTGCAGCAGCCGCGGGCAGCCTGCAAGCCAGCCAACTCCCGCAGCAGCCGGGCTATCAACTGCCCGGCTATCTCTATCCACACCCTGAGCCGTACCCCTACTCTCAGGCTCACCCAGCTTTCGGAGGTTTTCACACTTATTCATATCATCAACCTCCTCAGCGTCATCACCACCCTCTTCCATCTAAGGGCAGACTGAGTTATTTCGGTCCCGCCCAACCAGCTGTGCCGGGGCGGAGTCAGGAGGGCCACGAGTTGCCCCCGTTCATGAAGGACAGGGCGCTTGCCCTGTGGCCGTCGCCCATCAGAGTGGGCAGACAACGACCCGGCGCACTGCCGTTTAGCTCTTTCTGGGTCGATTGGGGTTTCACCTCGGACGATCTGAGGTCAATTGAGAGAGACCCGGAGAGCTACATATTGATGGAGGTGAAGGGGAGGTGGGCGCTGAAATTTGAAAAGAGGAGGGGGGACGAGCAGCTGAAAAAGAATGGGAAATGGTGGATCAAAACAATGAGGAACGCCGTTTACGCCTATCGTTACGCACCAGACTACCTGGTCTTCTACACAACAATTTTTGTGGCCACGGAATACCCGGCCAATCTGCCAACGACCTATAACAAGGACGGTTATATCGCCGTCGAGCCGGGCGACCTTGTCCAAGTCTCTCTTAAGGTCCCGGGGGCAGGATTAGAAGTGGTCTGTAATCGCCCTAGATACAGCGGGAGCTCTAGTCAAGAGGAAGCCCGGGCGTCCCGGGCAGGAGAGAAATTAGAAGCAGGGTCGTCCAGCTCAGTGGAGGTGTTAGAAAGGTCAGAGGTAGCGGACGGAACGGGAGCTGCGGAAGGCTCCCAATCTGCACTCAGATCTCCGGCCGCGGACAAAGGGCAGAGGAGCCGTCGGGAGACGCCCCCTGTCCCTAGATATGACGAAGAGGTCACTGAGACTCAGGCAGCGGACGCAGATGAGGACGTATTAATCATCGACAATCCGTCTACCCCGGCCCGAGTGGCAGAAGAGAGTACAGCAGGGGAGTCAGAGCACCCCGATCAGAGGGAAAGAGACAAGGCAGAAGATGAGAGCCCTAAGAAAAGAAGTGAGAGCTCAGAGAAGAAGGAAAGAGAGAGTCAGGATGAAACTCTGAGGGCGCTGCAGTTGGCCCTGGAAGAGAGAGATACTATGAAAAAGAGGATGCAGGATCTCGAGGAGAGAATACAAAAGCTAGAGGAGAGGAAGATAGACAACGCTCCGATCCTCGAGGCGTTAAAGGCAGTTAAGAAGGAGGCAGTTGATGAGTGGCAACTTCTCTATGACAAGGAGAAGGTGAGCCAGAAAGAGGTAGTGGACGAGTTGGTGTCTAAGATGAACGAGGTGAAGCGGGCATTTCTCGCTTTGAGAGACGAGGTGGCGGGATCGATAACTGCTTCTACCGACCGCATCTCGTCGGACATTAAGCAGAAGTTCGCGAACCTCTCGTTCGTGGGGGAAAGGATCTATGTGCTGGAAAGGCACATTCACGTGCTGAGAGGCACACTCTTCCTTACTCCCCTTCCAGACCCTGCTGATAGCGTCGAAGCGAGGTTGAGGGCGTTGGATGTACTATCCAAGGAGGCGGAAGCCAGCGCCGACGGGGTCTCTTGGGCAGCCTCGTTGATCGACTGGTGGCGCCTAGTAGGATGGAAAGAGAATAAGGAGGACTTGAGGGAGGCGGTGAGTCGTGAGGAGGACGTACTAAAGAGGATGAAGAGGATGATGAAGAGAGATAGTCTGAGTAAGAAGGATCTAGGGGGATTCTTAGGAGGGAAGGGGTGCCCCGCAAGGTTGAGCCCGTTTTGGCTCAGGGCGGGGTTGGATGCCAGGGCGGCAATGGGCCCTGGTACCGATCTCACTTTCTACCCGGGTCGCAACCCCTCCATCCTGGATCCAGTTGATCCGGAGCTGTATGAGCATTCGGAGCAGGAGCAGCTTAGCCTTACGTTAGCAGCCAGCGCTTCAGCTGGGCATAATCCCTTTTCTGCGGCTCGCGCGGCTCCTCCATCCCCTTATTCTCCTTCTCGAGCCTCACCAATCTCTCCATTCACTTCAGGCTCGCAGTCTTCTTCGTTTTTCACTGACTCAAGGCCGACCGACATTAGTCGAAAGGGCCCTACCACGAGGAGACTACAGTACTCAAGCTCGTCGTCATCGAGCTCATCTTCATCCTCCTCAAGCTC
>Ga0116230_10004725_pt1 | contig 13351 bp, 8 predicted proteins | sample S1TSphfallax_3_FD_88678 | JGI IMG/M metagenome (GOLD analysis project Ga0116230, IMG submission 88678) | Host-associated microbial communities from peat moss isolated from Minnesota, USA - S1T2_Fd - Sphagnum fallax MG | ecosystem: Host-associated > Plants > Peat moss > Unclassified | place: USA...
AGAATGTAATTATCAACCTCTATGTGAAGATGCAGAACCTGATGAACGAAGACGGACAGGACCTGGTGGAATATGCGCTGGTTGTTGCCCTGATTGCGTTCGCGGCCACGACCGGCATGAAGAACCTGGCCACCAACATCAATACGGCCTTCACCAACATCGGCACAACACTGACCTCTTACACGAGCTAGTATCGGTAGTTCTAGAAGATCGAAAAGATCAAGACCGAAAACCACTCACCGTAGGATTACGCACTTGCCCATTCGCGGTTGGGCACTGCCAGACAGAGGCGGTGTCTCCGCGAGTGGCCGGGTGACAACTACCGGACAAAATAGAACTGTAAGGTATAGAGATGAAATCTGTCCTGAAAAAAATCGGATCAAGATTATTAGTCATGCTGCAACGAGTAGAAGGGCAAGACCTCGTTGAGTATGCGCTAGTGGTGACATTGGTTTCTTTATCAGCAACTGCTGGAGTAAAAAGCCTTGCCACCAAGATCAATATTTCGCTCACCGGAGTAGGTACAACCCTGACAAGTTACACCAGCTAAATGCTGATTGTTATCCTGTACTCACCGTCAGCATTTGGCTGGTAACCAATGCAGAAGAAATTCTGCATTTAAGGGCAATTAAATTTTGCGTGCAGATGCAAGTCGCATCAGAGTGTCAGTCACTACGTCATAGTTATGTCTAAGTAGCCCATCTTCAAAAATAAAGTCCCCGGTTATCGGTGTTATTCCAAGTTCCTTTATTTTTTCAATATCAACGATTACAGGTGCTTGTCCTTCAATTGCGTATCGCTGAGTTGACTGTTCAGTGATAGGTGCAGTATTCACTAAAACATAGTCAAATAGATTTTTACTAACGCCAGCATGACTGGCATGTTGCAAGATCTTTTCAAGGTGTTGTGAGGCTGTTAAATTAAGGCTCTCATTGGCCTGAGTCATTATGTTAGAGATGTAAACTCGCACAGCCTTGGAATCAGAAATAGCCTCTGCGATCCCATCAACGAGTAGGTTTGTGATGAGGCTGGTATAGAGAGAGCCAGGCCCTAAAGTAATGAGGTCGGCCCGAGCAATTGCTTCGAGTGTTTCTGGCAAAGGTTTAGCGCCTTTTGGCTCCATCATTAGCTGGACAATGCGTTTATTGCTGGCGGTGAGATTTGTCTCCCCACGTAAAACAGAACCGTCATCCATAAGTGCAGCCAAAGTAACATTCTCACTAGTGGCTGGGTAGATATGTCCGCGTGTTGCCAAAATTTGAGAAGAGGTTTGGATAGCTGTAACAAAGTCACCCGTAATGCCACTTAGAGCGGCAATAAAAAGATTGCCAAAACTATGTCCCCCTAGTCCCTCACCGGTAGAGAACCTATATTGAAATAGTTGAGACAGCAGATGTGAGTCCTCGCTGAGCGCAACCAGACAATTGCGAAGATCGCCAGGAGCGAGCATGTTAAGGTCTTTGCGAAGTCTTCCGCTGGATCCGCCGTCATCGCTGACAGTGACGATGGCCGCTAGATCGGCAATTGAATATCTTATATATCGTTCAGATTGAGTTGAACTTGCAATCCCTGTAGGTGCAGTGACATACTGCTTCAAACCTTTTAGAAGTGTGGAGAGTCCAGTCCCGCCACCAATTGCAACTACTCGTAACATGTCGGCAACAGGTACGGCCGATAGTACGTCAAGCTCCTGATGCTTAGTGGAGTTGTCAACTATTGCGGTTGTATCAGACATGGAGCTTCCACCCAAAGAGGGAAAAATCAGGGAATCTCAGGATAAAGTAATTCTGTGAATCTTGGATCATCCGCCATATCGATGAAATCTGAATCACCACGTGCTTGGAGGCGGTTGCGTGAATTAAGTCTGATTGCTTCAGCAAGGTGTTGCAGACAGGCATCTGTCTGGCAGGTCATGCTAGCAAGAACCGCCAGTCCATAAAATGCATAGTCAGCATTCGGAGCTTCCTGAACAATTGCCTCAAATTCGGTCCTTGCATCCTCGTAGTATCCTGTATTCAACAAAGAGATGGCATAGTCATAACGTTCTTCGGTAGTTTCAAATTTTGTATGCTGCTGATTTAATTGACGATCGCAAGTGACAATATAGGTGCGGATACGCTCCAATAGGTCTTGAGGTGCAATTGGCAACAATTTCTCAAAGGCAGCTTTTGCCTTGTCAAATTTAGCTTCTTGGAGCAAGCGTACTCCGATGGTGAACTGTGACAGCGCTTGCTGACGGACAGCTTCCGATTTGGCTCCCTTGTCTCCGGGAGCACGTAAATCACGAGTATGACGTTCTGGTTGTTTGGGAGTCAGCATTAATCTTTAGTTCTCTTTCTAACACACGAAGGTAATATACCGTTGTTGGTTTATACCGGCAAGTGGGGCTATCGTCAATAGACAGTTTGCAGAGGGTGAGTTTTCGGGCAATTTCTTTGTTTTGGTTACAAAATTATTGCTGGTTGCGATAGAGTATTGGGTTTAGCGAAGGATCGTTGTACATTTTCATCTGTCTATACATTTTGAATTGACGTCGGCGATTGATAACGTCTTCCCAGAAATAATTAAATGCCTCAATCAAGTCACTACGCTGCTTCATTAGCAATGATAAGCGGTCTTTGTTCCAATCGCTATGGCCAGGTGGAGAACCAGAGCGATCTATTTCTTCACGCGTGTGGTAGATCTTGAGTGTAAGTATTGACAAGCGATCAATGACCATGCCGGGAGTCTCAGTGTGCGGAACTGCACTTTTATCAGGCAGACCACTATGATTCAATAGCTTTAGCAATAAAACGTCAATTTTTTCAACTGTATCGTTTCTTTGTTGATTCAGTTTGTCGATAGAACGTTTTGCTGTCGCGATACCAGTATCACCTGAAGCTTTATCACGTGCTTTGTCTTCTTCATGCCATAGATCGAAATTGGCACGATGAAGATTTAAAATTAAGTCATGCACACCATCATTGACTGGCCTTATATCATTGCTGGTGTGCCAGGCTGTTGTTGCCTGGTCTATTGATAGCATGAACTCGTTTATGTTAAGTGTGAATGACATAAGTAAATAAGATAATTCAGTATAGTTCAGTCTATTGAAACTATTGGATGGATTGGTCCTGTCACAAGTCATGTCAACTGGACCCTCAGTAAAACGTGTTTTAGTATACCGACTTGGCAGTCTGGGTGACACAGTAGTGGCGTTACCAGCTTTTCATTTGATTGCCGAAGTATTTCCTAATGCAGAGCGCCGCCTGTTAACGAATATACCCGTAGCAACAAAAGCTGCACCTGCACAAGCAATACTCGAAAACTCTGGTCTGATAGATAGCTACTCATACTACGCAGTCGGCGAACGAAATTTCAGTAATCTTTTGCAGTTACGTAACGAGATACGCAAATGGCAACCAGAAGTATTGGTGTATCTGGCTGGCTACCGTGGTATGAAAGCTACTTTGCGAGATTGGTTATTTTTCCATACATGTGGTGTCCACAAGTTTTATGGTTTTCCATTCCAGCGAAACCAACAGCACCCGAGATGGCTGGCGGGGGAGAATGCTTACGAGCACATATCTTCTTTGATCTTGCGGGTGCTCGCTGAGAGCTTTGGTGAATCGTATTTAGAAAAGGCTGCAAACTGGAGCCTCAATCTAACTGCTATTGAAGAATCAACTGCAAGCAAACAACTTGAGCCAATCGAAAAAAAGTCGATAATCGCAATTTGTATTGGAACCAAAATTCAGGCGAAAGATTGGGGAGCGCGAAACTGGCACGATTTGTTAGAGCGAATTTCAGAACTGTATTCGAATCATGCAATGGTTATGATTGGAGCGAAAGAAGAGTATTTTGCGAGTGAGCGGGTTGCAGAGGGATGGAATCGGAATACCAATTCAGCAGCACTAAATTTATGTGGACTACTAAGCCCAAGGGAATCTGCTGCGGTATTGGCCCGTGCCGACCTATATCTAGGCCATGACAGTGGCCCGATGCATCTGGCCGCTGCAGTGGGTACGAGGTGCGTGGCCGTTTTTGCGGCGCGTAATTTACCAGAAGTCTGGTATCCAGATGGAGAATTGCATCATGTCTTATACCATCATGTTGATTGCGCAGGCTGTGGGTTAGACGAATGCATTGTTCAAGAGAAAAAATGCATACTTTCCATAAGTGTGGATGAAGTTCTGTGCGAAGTGCGGAAGGCAATAGCTATCAGTAAGCAAAGATATATCTAACGATTAGCAATCAGTATATTTCTTGCTTGATATGCTCTAAACTGAAACGCATAACAACTGAGTATTTTCAAATTCAAGAAAAAACTAATCAGGGATTACGTTATCTTATGATTCAAAATTTGCAGAGTGTGGTTGAGTTGCTTGAAGGAGGATTTAATCGCCTACAGGTTCTGGTAGTTGGCGATGTAATGCTCGATCGATATATATGGGGAGAGGTAGACAGGGTCTCACCAGAAGCTCCAGTACCTGTAATACACCATACAAGTAGATCATCCCGTCCTGGCGGTGCAGCTAATGTGGCACTAAACCTTGCTCGCCTAGGCATACAGGCAAAACTATGTGGATTCTGGGGTGATGATTCTGAGAGGGTTGAGCTGACAACCCTAATCAAAACAGAGCATATAGATATAAGTGGTATGGTGATTACCAAACATCCGACTATCTCAAAAACTCGTATACTCGGCCGTAATCAGCAGATGTTACGGCTCGACGTGGAGAGTACGGAGGCGTACTCAACTAATGAATCTATATCTTTGCAACAAAATGTATTAGAAGTGCTTGCCTCAGTGGATGCGGTTATTTTGTCTGATTATGCAAAGGGTGTGTTGGACAAACAACTATGCCTTGAAATAACTGCGGCAGCTAAAAAGCGTTCTATACCTGTCCTGGTGGACCCCAAATCTCGTGATTTTAGTAAATATGAAGGTGCGACGACAATATGCCCAAATCTTAAGGAGTTGAGGTTAGCTACAGGGATAGATAGCGGGGACGTAGAAGTACTTCTATCTGCGGGACAAGCATTAATTCGTCAATTTGGATTTGAATATCTCAGCATAACCATGAGTGAACACGGTGTTGCATTACTACATGAGGCCTCGCATGTCAGATTTCCCGCACACGCTCGCGAGGTTTTTGATGTATCTGGCGCAGGAGACACGGTGATTGCCACGCTGGGAGCTTGCGTCGCTGCCGGGCTTGATTCAGAAACTTCAATTCAGGTTGCTAACCATGCTGCAGCAATTGTAGTTGGAAAAATAGGCACAGCACCTGTCACTCGTGAAGAACTTATTACAGCACTCACTGAACATTCCGGCATAGTTACAGAAAAACACATCTATACGAGCACTGAATTAAGATCCCGCATTGCAAAATGGCAGGCCAACGGTGAGACCGTGGTTTTCACAAACGGCTGTTTTGATATCTTGCATGTTGGCCACATTACACTGATTGAAGCCTGCCGTAACATGGGTGATCGGCTTGTAGTTGCCATCAACACAGACAGGTCGGTGCGAAAACTAAAAGGTCCTGAACGACCAGTAAATGATACGAATTCTCGCGCAAGAGTTTTAGCCGCACTCGGTGCTGTAAGCGCTGTGGTTGCATTTGATGATGAGACCCCGCTGGAATTGATTCGTTATCTGCGCCCAGATCTTCTGGTGAAGGGTGGGGATTATAGCGAATCAACAATAGTCGGCGCAGAAGATATGCGTGCATGGGGGGGGCGGGTAGCAGTCGTACCGACGGTAGAGGGTTACTCAACTACTTCGACAATAAAACGCATGAACCGAAGTGTAAATTTAGCCAACACAGACAATTAGGAGCAGCGAAGATGATCGTAGTTACAGGCGCAGCAGGATTCATCGGAAGCAATCTGGTTCATGAGTTGAATAGGATGGGAGAAGAAGAAATTCTCGCAGTCGATGATCTTAGCCCTATGGCAAATGAGACAGGGTCGAAATTCAAAAACCTTAGGGGTGTAATTTTTGCAGATTATATGGACAAGCGAGAATTTCGCAATGCGTTTTCCATTGGCGGCCTGAAAAAATTGAAAATAAAGGCCATCATGCATCAAGGTGCCTGCTCCAACACGCTCGAGGATGATGGCCACTTTATGATGGATAACAACCATGCCTATTCAAAGGAGCTATTGCATTTCGCCCTAGAGCGCAGCATACCATTCGTGTATGCATCTACTGCTGCCGTTTATGGGCTGAGTGAAAAGTTCACCGAGACAAAAGAAAATGAAAAGCCACTAAATGTCTACGGATTTTCGAAACTGGTTTTTGATAATTATGTGCGCCAGTTAATGCCTCAGATCAAATCTACAGTAGTTGGATTGCGCTATTTCAATGTCTATGGACCACGCGAACAACACAAAGGAAGAATGGCATCGGTGATTCATCATTTCTCAGATCAGTTGAAGAACACTGGAGTAATTCGGATGTTTGAAGGCAGTGGTGGATATGGAAGTGGGGAGCAACGTAGAGATTTTGTATTTGTTCGTGATTTAGCGCAGATTAATATTTACTTTTCAGGACTAAACGCAAATAAAAAACCTAAATCCCCAGTTCAGGCGATCGTGAATGCTGGAACTGGAGACAGCCGCAGCTTCAATGATGTTGCGAATGCTTTGATGAAAGTACATGGAGAAGGTCGAATTGAATACATACCATTTCCTGACGACCTGAAGTCTCGATATCAGCACTACACGCAGGCTGATATCACTGGTCTGAGAGCTACTGGATATTTGGCTGAGTTTACTTCGCTGGATGATGGTGTCAGGTACACCTTCGAGCAATAAAGTTGTGATGCTTTTTCATGCAAATATATTAAGTGAAATTAAACCGTACAATATCCAATATATTTTACAGGCACAAGAATTAGACAATGAAGGGTTGGTTCGGGATGAGTGGTGAGAGCGCTGGGGCTCGAACCCAGGACCAACGCCTTAAAAGGGCGATGCTCTACCAACTGAGCTACGCTCTCAACTCCTTATAATCTAACACATTAGAGGCATGGCGATATTTAAAATCTACCTGCAAGATAATCCTAAGCAAAGCGCACTAAAGTAACGTTTGCAACACATCAAGTGCATTAATACAGGTAAAGTGGGAATAGAAATGTACAGGACACTTTATCTGTATTGATGTGCTAATGGAAAAGTAAACGAGACAAGCGGATATTTTCTGACCACATATTCGGATAGTGGTCGGAGGGTATCAATAGTTGTACTTAAGTTGGTGAAGTGTTTCATTGACTTGTAGTTGTATGCTAACTAGTCTCAGGTAGTCTGCACTATTTTGGGGTCAGCACTATTACTAAAGGCCGAATAGAAACATGTATTAGTTGCCACAGCAACAATAGCTCATGAACGTGTAGAAGTAATGGAGTCTGAGACAGATGGACCCACTGAACTTAAATAACGCTGAACCACTCATAGAGGAAAAGGTGTCTACAGAGACGCCTGAAGATGTTGCTGTTCTCTATAACTGGGCAAATTTGCAGGGGGCGCAGTATCGTGACTTTTCAGCTTCCCGGCGCGAGTACCGTGCACAGATGCATCGCCGTGCAGCAGAAGAGCGTCGTAAGAATTCCGCCCAGAGAATGGCAGCAGCTCAAGTACGGGAAGACACTTACATAGCACAGCATGCGGAATCAGAAAAAGAGGAATTAGAAAGGGCTTTTGCAGAAAAGGCAGAGCATATCCATCGGGAAAGAGCAGATAAATTAGATTCTAAAACTGGAGCACTAGAAAGTCTGGAAACACAATTGGAACCCAAAACCACGCAGGATTCATTCAAAACTGAAGAGCCTTTCAGACTGCCAGCGTACCAACCGCTACCAACCTTTTCTGCCCGTGATAGCAGGGAGCAATACGAGTCAAAACATTACAAATATGCTGTTGTTTCTGATACAGAGCGGCTGCCTGAAAATAAATCATCTCTAAGTTGGACACCCTCTTTACATTCAGAATCGGATAATGTTCGGCAAGAAGTACTCATCAGTAAAGTGGACCCAGTGCACAATAATATCGAATCACCTTATTTTGCAGACACACAGGACATTTCAAGCGCAGTCAATCAGTCTGCCTCATCGCAGATGAGCTATGAATCTCAGCGCGGATATATTGGGCCACAAAAAACTGATAATAATAAGCAGAAGGTAGAACGCTCATTACAAGAGATAAAAATGAATGCGGATGGCTATCAAGCAAGTGCTTATGACAATTCGACTTTTGGGCCTGATCAAAAATTTTCCTCAAAGAGCGGTACAATATCGGACTACTCACCTAAATTGAAGTCACCGACGAGTGATTTAGCAAAACAGGAAGTTGAACAGCGAGATGTAAAGCCATTGCCAAATGTGCACACATATTCACTAAACCCTGTGCCAAACAAGCCTGAGTGGCTATATTCCACCAGTTATCCATCCTCAAATTCGAGTGTTTCACAAGGGATGAATTTACCGGCATCGCCCATAAGCGACACTTTGCAATATTCTCGTGAACGTGTTGCATCGCGATGGTTTGCCCTAAAGGGAATCTTTGATCCACCAGCACCAGAACCGGAATCGCCTAAAGTCATAAGGCATACAGATGCGCATCCACCGGTTCTAGCAGTATTCTCCTTGGCAGGTGGAGTCGGAAAAACGAGCCTGGTTGCCACCTTGGGTCGAACATTATCTGCCTTGGGTGAAAAGACTTTGTTGCTGGACACAACGGCTTATGGATTACTGCCGTTTTATTTTGGTGCGCGTGAATTGCGTCCAAACACGATGCGTACATTTGCGCCGCCAAGCGGCAGTACTGACGCTGCGATTCATATGATTAGCATCAACACAGACTCTAAACCGCATGATTCAAATGCTTCTGATCCATTGATTGAAGATATACAACGTAGTGCTAGGGGAACGAACCGCATAGTAGTGGATGTGACAACTGCGGCAGCACCGCTCGTACGACGCATATTAAAGTTATCTCCAATAGTGTTGGTTCCTATTGCGCCAGACATGAACTCTGTGATCAGCTTAAACGCGGTAGAACAGTTCTTTAATAACCAACAAGACGCTGAGGAACGCTTAGTTAAAGTTTATTATCTATTGAACCAGTTTGACCCGTCGCAACCACTTCATTTGGATGTTCGTGAGGTGCTTCGCCAGCAACTTGGAGAGCGGTTGTTACCATTTGTTGTTCGCCGCTCACCAGCAGTGAGCGAGGCATTGGCAGAAGGCATGACCGTAATGGATTATGCTCCGAATTCACCTACAGCAGAGGACTTTGTAAATCTTGCCAATTGGTTGCGCAATATTTCAGTGCCAGTGACTGCTGCATTTCGCGGAATCCGCTGGAGTGAACAGTCATGACCAGGTCTGCCTTATGGAAGGAGTTTGAATCTGGCGAGGGCCTTTTCCTTTCGTTGATTCGCACTGTTGTAATAATTATCGGTGGGACATTGTTGATTTTTAGTGCGGTGCTTGAACTGACATGGCCACAACAGACGGTAATGGGGCTGCTGATAATTCTTTTAGCAATCTGGTTAGACCGTAGCAGCAATTCCTATTTAGTAACGCTTTCGGTAATGCTAATTTCATGCTTTTCCACTTTTCGCTATGCTTGGTGGCGTGTTGCCAAAGTAGTAGACTTTTTTACTGATCCCGGTACTAACTGGACAGCTCTGGATGTTTTTTTTGTATTAGTTTTACTGGGCGCGGAAATGTATGCCTTTGTGATCCTATTTTTGGGTTACTTACAGACCATTTGGCCGTTACGGCGAACGCCAGTACCGCTTCCTGAAGACACAGGCCACTGGCCGGACATTGATTTATTGATACCAACGTATAATGAACCCCTTAGTGTTGTTCGTTATACGGCTTTGGCAGCGATGAACATGGATTGGCCAGCAGACAAGCTGCATGTATATATTCTTGACGATGGTCGACGCGATGAGTTTCGCGTATTTGCAGAGGACGCTGGCATTGGCTACATGACTCGTGATGACAACAAACATGCCAAGGCTGGCAATATTAATTATGCTCTGAACAAACTTCATGCGCCGCTAGTAGCAATCTTTGATTCTGATCATGTGCCAACTCGCAGCTTTCTACAGATGACTGTGGGCTGGTTTCTACGTGATCGCCAGTTGGGTATGTTGCAAACGCCCCACCATTTCTATTCTCCCGATCCATTTGAACGTAATTTACATCAATTTCGCGTGATTCCCAATGAAGGTGAGCTCTTCTACGGAGTTGTTCAGGATGGCAATGACTTCTGGAATGCTACATTTTTTTGTGGCTCCTGTGCAGTACTGCGACGCGAAGCCCTAGATGAGATTGGTGGTATAGCTACTGACACAGTAACTGAAGATGCACACACATCTCTTCGCATGCAGATGAATGGATGGAATACTGCCTATATAAATATTCCTCAAGCTGCTGGGCTTGCCACTGAGAGACTCTCTGGCCATGTGAAACAACGTATTCGCTGGGCACGTGGCATGATACAAATTTTACGTATTGAGAATCCATTGATAGCGCCGGGGCTTAAGCCAGCACAGCGCTTATGTTATTTCAACGCAATGACACACTTTCTATATGCTCTGCCTAGATTAATTTTTCTTACTGCTCCATTAATATATTTAATTCTCGGACACACCAACATTCCTGGATACTGGGCTGCAATTCTTGCATACGCATTACCTCACTTGGTCCTTTCACAGGTCACCAATTCGCGTATTCAGGGGCAACATAGGCATTCGTTCTGGAACGAAATCTATGAGACCGTACTTGCACCCTATATTTTAGTTCCTACTGTTATGGCACTTATTAATCCAAAAATTGGGAAATTTAATGTGACTGCGAAGGGTGGGGTAGTAAATCGCGAGTTCTTCGATTCGCGTATTGCGCAGCCGTTTATGGTCATGCTGGCACTCAATTTTTTAGGCTTATTGATGGCGATACCAAGATATTTTGGCATGCAGATAGGCCCATGGAGTCTATCTGACGCAAATCATCCGGGAACAGTAGTTATGAATTCAGTTTGGGTGATTTTCAATATAACGATACTCGGTGTTGCAACAGCCGTAGCATGGGAGTCACAACAGAGGCGACAGCATGTACGTGTCACGACCGAGGTGCCAGTACGACTTGTCTGCCGTGATGGCCGCGAATTTGATGGGCACACAACTGATCTTTCCAGCGGTGGTGTTGCTATAGAGATTGCTGAACATGAAGAATTTCCCAAGGGCGAATCGATGAATGTAGTTTTTCCAATGCGTGTTGGAGATGCCGAGATGCCTGCGACCGTAGTTGGGGTTGATGGCGGCTCGGTGAGGCTACAATTTGATCCGATGACCATACAGGAAGAGGAAAACCTGACTATGGTGTTATATTCCCGAGCAGACACATGGTTGGGATGGGGCGAGTCACGCGATGTGGACAAGCCCCTGGTAAGTTTGTTGCGCATTTTGCAGCTTTCATTTTCGGGGCTATCGCACACAATAAGAGGCCTAATGAATACTAGGAAACCAACAAACAGTCGGAAGCTAGTAACAAGTATTGCTCCATTGTTAATATTTATTTTTGTTTCGGCGACAGCAATCTTTGGAATTGGTACTGCCAGTGCTATGCAGCGCAATACCGCAATGCCAGGTTCATTAACTGAAACTGGCATCAATCCTGCCAGCACACCGGTATTATTGCCAGTGGCTCCCGGTACTTTCCGAAATATATTTACACTTGCTGATGTAGGAACACCCGATGCAATAGAGCTGCACGGTGTTGACAGTCAGCACAGCGTGTATTTTTCTCTGCCCGAGACTGAAGTAGTGAAAACAGCTACTATGCATATTCGCTACCACTTTTCACCCGGACTAATTCCCGCGCTTAGCCATATAAAAATATCTATTAACGGAACGCTTTTTGCGACCCTTCCCGTAGTTACCAATGTGAATGTAAATGGAACATTCACTCGCGATGGAACTGGAACAATTCTAAGTAACGAAAATGTCACGGTGACACAAAATGAAAAGAGTGTCCTTCTTGAAGCGGACTTGCAGATACCCGCTGATTTGCTAGCTCGCAGCAATTCACTTACATTCGAATTTATTGGTCATTACACTCTTCAGTGTGAAGACCCAGCTTACACGACCCTATGGGCACGAGTCGACAACACGACGCAGTTGACACTGGCCGGGGACCTGCTTCCACTACAAAATGATCTGAAGCTACTGCCCTTGCCATTTTATGACTCGGCTGTGCATCTTCATCCGGTCATACCGATTGTGTTTCTGTCAGACCCATCACCGAAAGCCCTACAGGCGGCAGGTATCATCGCATCGTGGTTTGGAGTGCTGACGGACTACCGAACGGCAAGATTCCCGGTGTCTATAGGCACCATACCATCTGGAAATGTAATTGTAATAAGTGAAAGCAGTTCACAGTTGCCAGCCAGCCTGAGCATTAGCAATGTCACTGGACCGACCGTTGCGATAAGAAATAATCCGTCCGATCAATACAGTAAAGCACTTATCATCACCGCTGAGGATTCAGATGGCTTGGTGAAAGCGGCACAAGCTCTAGCAAATTCTCCAAGTACTCTGCATGGCGATTCAATGCAAATCACATCACTTACTTTGCCCATTGCTAGCACACCAGACGATGCGCCCCGGTGGCTAAGTACGACGCACCACACGTTACTGCGTGATATTACCCAGCAAGACAGTCTTCAAGGCGATGGATCTGTTCCTATTAGTGTCTATATGCGTGTGCCGCCAGATCTATACTACGGATCACCAGACAAGAACCTGACACTATTTTTGGATTATCGGTATAACGGTATGCCATTGGCCGACGCGTCCTCTCTGCAAATATATTTCAACAATGGATATGTAGGCTCCACGCCGCTGCCGCACACTACAACTCCCTCCGCTGTTTTGAAAACAGATATTGCAGTACCTGTTGTAGATATGCGACCTTTTTCAAATTCAATGCTGATGAAGTTCTTTTTTCAAATAGCAAAGAAGAACGTCTGCCAGGACACGGCCCCACTAAATTTGCAGGGATCAATTCTGGGTGATTCATATTTGAAACTTAATAACATTCCTCATTGGGCAGTGATGCCAAACCTGGAATTATTCGCAAATGCAGGATTTCCATTTACACGGCTAGCAGATCTTTCTGGAACGACTGTTGTCATGCCAGACAAGCCATCTAACGAGGAGATCGAACTATATTTGACAATGATGGGGCACTTTGGCGCACAGACTGGGATGCCAGTGCTTCGGTTAACAGTAGGCAATGCAGAGTCAATGCACGCTGGTTCCACCCAGGATTTCCTCGTCCTTGGTACGATC
>Ga0116230_10004729_pt1 | contig 13343 bp, 11 predicted proteins | sample S1TSphfallax_3_FD_88678 | JGI IMG/M metagenome (GOLD analysis project Ga0116230, IMG submission 88678) | Host-associated microbial communities from peat moss isolated from Minnesota, USA - S1T2_Fd - Sphagnum fallax MG | ecosystem: Host-associated > Plants > Peat moss > Unclassified | place...
AATATTATTCATCCTTTTGATGAATGTAAATCACATTCACCAACCTTGGGGATTATAATCGAATAATATTTCTAACACAAAGTTTGTGTCAATTCGTTGTATCCTTGCACTAAGGGCCATTGAAGACATGGAGATTCATTAAATGGACATCAAAACCACATTTTTCAATGATGACCTTGAAGAGAAGATCTACATGGAACAACCCAAAGGATTCACACAAAGTGAACATCTTGTGTGTAAGCTTCACAAGTCATTGTATAGGTTGAAGCAATCTCCAAGGGCTTGGAACCAAAAATTAGATGTTTTTTTGAAAAGCATCAAAAATTTGAAAAATGATGTGGATTTTAGTGTGTACATATGCAAGTGGGAGATGTCAAAGTTTTCATTGTTGTCTATGTTGATGATCTCATCTTGGTGTGCGATAATAAGGACAAGCTTTTGCAAGTAAAGGAAGAACTTTCTTGAAAGTTCAAAATGAAAGATCTTGGTGACTTGCATTTCTTCTTTGGCATGGAAGTGAAAAGGGATCATGCACAACGTTTTTTTTACATCAACCAAATTGGATATCTCAAGGAGATTCTCAAACGCTTTTGCATGGTGGATTGTAAAGCCATTGGAATGCCACTTGATCCTCAAGACAAAATTGAAGAAGAATGTGAACAAGGATGATGAGATGGTGAAGGTTCCTTATCAACAAACTATGGGATCCTTCATGTATGCCATGTTGTGTACTCGACTGGCCTTGGCATACCCAGTAAGCGTGATGACTCAAACACATGGCCAATCCAAGCCTAGAACATTGGATTGCGGTCAAGCACATTTTTCAATACTTGCAATGTACTTTGCAATTCAAATTATGTTTCGGAGGATTAGCACCCCAAGGTTTGGTCGAATATTGTGATGCGGATTGGGTTGTTGACCTTAAGGATAGGAGATCCACCACATGGTTTGTATTCGTGATGGGAGGTGGAGCCATTTCGTTGAGTAGCAAACGACAACCCACAATCGTTTTGTCAACGATGGAGGCTGAATACATGGCAAGGACACAAGCTACCAAGGAAGCCATATGGATGACAAAGTTCATGAAGGAATTAAGGTTCATGAAAGAAAAAAAGGTAATGGTGATTCGATGTGACAACCAATGTGTAATATCATTGACGAAAAATCCCATGCAACATGCTCGAACAAAACACATTGATGTGTAACATCATTTTGTTCGAAAACAAGCTAAGTTACCTTTGAATATTGTTCAACAAAGGACATGGTGGTAGATGTGCTTACCAAGGCATTACCAAAAAAATGACATAACAAACTGATAAGCATGTTTGAATTATAATTTTCATAGAGTGGGAGTGATGAAATATTATTCATTTCTAATTCCCAATGTTAATGAATGTGTTAAACATTCATAAAAAGGATGAATAATATTCTCATCCTTGTAGTAGTTAGGTTAAGTTGAATAGTGGTGACTAGAGTTTAAAAATGGAAACTACTTCGGGCTTGGTGACGACTAGGGTTATAGCTTGGTGACGGCTAGGGTCAAGGTTTGGTGGCAACTAGGGTTAGGCGACGCCCATATTAGGGTTAAGTGGTGGTTTCCTTAGGGTTAGGAGATAGTATATAATGGAGTGGTTTTGAGTAGTTTTTCATTGTCTCCTTTCATGTTTTTTGAGTGCACATAGAACCTTCAAACATTGTTAGTTGTTGCAAATCATAGTTTTGTGATTATAACATTTGAAGCATACAACCTTTGTAATCTTATTGTTAGTTAATACAATTGTTCCATTTCATGAACCTTGAATCTTTCATTTCTTGCTTGTTTTCAAGTTCTTTCCAATACTAACTATGTGAATTTCTTTCGTCCATAAGTAACTATTCTTATTACTAAACTTAATATTGTCGAGGATGTAAGCATGAAACAACCACTTTTTGGTTTTAATGTTTTTCTACCTTTGGTATCTTGAGGTGGCCTAGAGTTGAAGGAAAATATTTGTGTTGATGGCCAATGGTGTATTGAACACTACCCACCCAATTCTATAATTCAATGTTTTGCAATTTAGAAAAACCATTAGGCTTAAATGCAAAGCAAATATCAACCTTTATAAATCAGTAAATGGAATTATACTTAAGGTTTTTGGTATAATATCATAGCAGATCACTTGAGCAGCATAAGTATTCCTTTTGTTAGAAATACTATTCGTTTTGAATTCCCAATGGTGATGAATGTGTTAAACATTCATCAAAAGGACGAATAATATTCTCATTCTCGTAGTAGTTAGGTTAGGTTGAATAGAGGTGGCTAGGGTTTAGAAATGAAATTACTTAGGGCTTGGCGGTGGCTAGGGTTAGGGCTTGGCGACAGCTAAGGTTAGGGTTTGGTGGCGGCTAGGGTTAGGTGGCGGCTAGGTTAGGGTTAAGTGGTGGCTACTTTAAGGTTAAGTGGCGAGTACTTTAAGGTTAGGAGATAATATATACTAGAGTGTTTTTGAGTGGTCTTTCATTCTCTCCTTTCATGATTTTGAGTGCACATAGAACCTTCAAGCCTTGTTAATTGTTACAAGTCATAGTTTGCATTGTAGATGTTGAAGCATATAACCTTTGTAATCTTTTAGTTAATTAATACAATTGTTCCATTTCATGAACCTTGAATACTTCATTTCTTGCTTGATTTCAAGTTGTTTCCAATAGGTTATGGGCCCACACCAAGTAAAAGAAAGGACATTGTGTTAAAACAAGAAGTAGTCAAGGGTTTTGCTTGTATAACATAGAAAGGGAGAATCCTTTTGAGGCAAGGCTTTTAGTTTGCAAGGTTGCAAAGAGAGTAAGAGTCTTTCCAAGTGAGTGGGAAGTGTTGAAGAGATTTCTTCAAAGTGTTGTAAGTTTTTCGAGTGTGAAAAACTTGTTCTTTAAGTTTTTGAAAATATTAAGTTTTAAGGCGAAAATGTTTTGAAGAGAGTTCTTCGAATTGTTGAGAACTTCAACTTTCAAGTTTGAGAAAGTGTGTGAAATAGAATTATTTGATTCATTGAAAGTTTTAGGTGTGTGCAAGAGAGGTCTTCCACTTGTTGAAATCGTCAAGTTTTAAAGGTGTTAAAGATTTCTTCCCAAGCTTTCAATCTTTTGAGAGAGTGTTTGTTGTAACATTTGTGTTCAAAATGTCTTCCTTTCAAATGGAGTCCTTGAAAGTCATGGAGAAGTTTGATGGTGGCAACTTTCACCTTTGGAAGTTCAAAATGCGCATGATGCTTTTTAAACATGGGCTTTGGAAATTTGTTGATGGGAGTGCCACCTTACCAAGTGAAGAAGTTGTAAACGCCGATTACAATGAAAAGGAGATGAAGGCTTTTGCATTGCTTTGTGAACATCTCACGGATGCCCAACTTGCACACATTCAATATTGTGACAATGTGAAAAATGCGTGGGAAGTTTTTTGTGGTATCCATGAAGCTAAAACAATTGGTAACAAGTTGTTCCTTTGAAGGAGATTCTTCACCATCAAAATGCAAGAAGGAGATGACATGCTTATGCACATCAACACGGTGAAAGCCCTTGCAGACCAACTACGTTCCATCAAGGTGAACATTACGGATGAAAATGTTTACATGGTACTCCTCATGAGCCTTCTTCCATCCTTTGATAACTTAGTCACAAGCTTGAAATCCATGTGCACAAAAGATGTAGACCTTCAATTTATTGTAGCAAGGTTGCTTCACAAAGTGTCCAAAAGAAAAGAATGTGAGAGTTTCGAAACTACCGCATTAGTCAACAAAATTCACAAGTCAAACGAGAAGCTTTGTTTTTATTGTAAGAAACCTGGACATTTCATGAAAATTTGTTTGAAGAAGAAAAATGATGAAAAAGAAAAAATCAATCAAGCTTGTGAAGACCACGAGGATATGTTTGTTGCCGCATTGAGTGCCAATGATCATACCACATATGATTGGATTGTCGATTCTAGTGCAACGTAACACATGACATTCCAACAAGAATGGTTTATCACGTACGAGCGCATTTCCCCAATGGACGATGACACCATTTTGGAGGCCATTGGCAAGGGGAATATCAAAGCCACAATGCAAGTGGGAGGCCAATTGTCGCACACAACCATCACCCAAGTTCTTCATGTTCCAAAGATGAAGAATAGTCTCCAATCATAAGTTGACACATGACATTTTAAATTGATTTTTTTAAAAATGCATTTAAATAGGTATGTAGGTCAATACATAGGCATATGTAGGTAGGTTAATAGGTCCTACCTACCTAGGTAGGTCAAAAAGAAGGATCCAATTATTTACTTAAGTAGGCAAGTAGGTAAGAAGGTAGACAGGTAATTGAATAAAAAAATAACAATGTAAATACTTCCATTTGTTTCATATTTTGCCATTTAAATTTTAAAAAAAATTAGTTATCCCAAACTAGCAAGTTTATTTCTTTGAGTGAGCACTAAGAAACACGCATTATTTATATAATGTGTGATATGAGAATAAAACACAAAACTTATGCGTTAAATGTTTTAGTTGCACTTTAGGGTAAACAAGCTAGTTTTTGAACACATTAGAATTCGAAGCTTGGCAAAACTCAAAGGTAGGCTCCTTTGTTTATGGTGTCCCAAGAGAAATTGAAGCTCTCCTCTTGGCACATGTAAAACACTAAAAATCATGGAAAACATATCAAAAATGAAAAAGTTATGGGCCACCAAAATATGGGGGTCAAAAAGTCCACAAACAATCACACTATGCAACCATTCTCCAAACACCCAAAACCTTTTTGGATGTTGTTCTATTGCCTTTAGGGTTTAAGATGATTTGTAAAGCTAAGGTGGCACTTTCATAGCATTTTAGATCGCTCAATTTGAACAAGAGATAAGAAAGTTATGAGCTTTGAAAATTAGAGGGATTTAAATGAAAAAAATGGTCTAAATGAGAAAAAATGCATTTTTTTTAACGTTTTGTAATTTGGAAAAGGTTTGTTTTTCTTCATGCTCATTTTTTGTTACTCCTTTTCCTATAGAACTCAAAGATGATTGTAAATAGAAAATCATTTGATAATTATCTATGTGAAATAATTACCTAATAAGATATTATTATTATTATTATTTGAATTAACAATCTACAATAATGATATGAGTTAATAATTTGAAAATTTTATTATTTGAATTAATTATCTGAAATATTTATCTAAAATAATTACCCAAAGTATTTTTTGATAATTAATTGTCTGAATTAACTAACTAATTATTTATTTGACTTCAGATAATTGATTATTAGATAATTGATTATTTTAATTTACATAATTACTCATTTATTATCTTAATTTTAAATGTTAATTATTAATTATTTGAAATCATGTAAGGGCTACTAAATGCAACATAGGCTACATAAGGGCTAAGTGGGGGCTACCTAAGCCTACCTAGACAAAATAGAGGTTATGTCTACATGTTATCTAAGGGTTACTTATGCTATGTAAGGATTACATAGGAATGACATAATTACATATAAGGGTTATGTAAAAGTTATGTACATGTTACATAGAAGTATAGGGACTATGTAGATTATGTAAACCCTATCCAAGGGTTATATATATGTAAAGTATACCAAGCTATGTATGTTTTACCTACCTAACTACATAGGATGTATCTAGGGTTACATAAGCTAACCTTCATTTACCTAGGCTTATTTAAAGGCTACTTAGGAAGAATTTAAATCCACCTAAACCTATATTTAGGGGTTATTTGGGACCTACATATGCCTATCTAGGCCTACTTAAGGTCTACCTAAATTTTTTAACCTTTTTACTTAGCCTAGCTTGCTTAACCTATACACATGTACCTACTTAATTTAGCTACCTTTCATGATTACTAGTTATGTAGTTGTAATACCATAGCCATATGAAATTAAGAGTCCTATAATCATGACTAAAATCGCATATGATTGGATCATATCACTCCATGACTCAGTTTACACATTAGTCACAATATGTCCTAATCATGGATGCTATGTTTTGGTGCAATGTGAACTATTGAGAATGATTTTAAAACATACAATGGAAATGAAAAGGGTGGGGCACCATCTTGCTTAGTTTGGAACCTTCATGAAATATTACATTCATGATCATTTAGTCTTTAAATTTAAAGACTAATTTAACTATTAGAATACATTCATAATTTCTTAAATAGTTATAAAATCTATATTGATAAAAATGTTACAAAATATAGAAATAATATAATACATTTATTTGCCAAATTGTAGATGTTTAAAAATTAAAAATTTATCAATTCTATTCCTCTATCTTCTTACAATGTATAAATCATAGCTATAAATAATGAAATTAAGAATTAATGCAAGTGACATAATAATAGTTGGAAATTATTTTTAAAAATTTAATTTAATTATAAAATCTTTGAATTGACATTATATACCTTTTGATAAATCTAGAGTTTTTCCTTTGGCCATGCGTTTTTAATATTTTACAAAAGAGATTTGCAAATATATATTCTTTACAATCAACATTCATAATCATTTGAAAACTTGTATTAATTAAACCACCATTACATCAATATAAGAAAACAAGAAAAAACCATTACCTACATATATACAAATTGTGCGTACTATTGCATTACTTGAAGTTTGAAAATTTGTTGATTTGAATAAAGATTAAGCTATAACAATAGTTTATCTTTTGCATTTGTGCAAATATGTTCTATGGAATTGAAAAAGACATCAAAAGTAACTTAATAATCATGAAAATATATTAATTATTGAATATATGATGACATAATCACTCATGTGTATAAATAACAAAACATGTGTTAGGAATGATTAGAAAATATCCATTTACAAAACTTAGCAATTATCATATTTTGCAATGAGATATGGAAAGAATAGATTACAATGCACACATTGCCCATCCCCTCACATGCAATGATTCACCCATTTTTTTGCAATTCCTTACAAGTTCCATTACTTTGTAACAATTCCCAATCATTTTCCCAAATTTGGACTTTTTTCATATTTCATATTTAGAGCTTCACAATCCCCCCCCCCCAAAAAACCTATTGGGACATGTGTAAAACTATTTTTTAGGTCTTAGTCCTTTAGAGGTACCCCAAAGTTATGTCAATGCATGTCCATTATCAAATTTTATGTGAAACTTTTGAATAAATTGATATTAGTTATTGACAACTAAGTATGGAAATATGACAACTTGAATATATGAAAATATATGTAAAATATAAGTCTGATATTATTATTTTACATGGTATTTAACTAGTATTTAAAATTTTAAAAATACCAACATATATCCAAAAATCAAAACCCCAAATTAAATTATAACAAAAGAAGATCGTGATAAAAAGAAAATGATTCATTTTTTGAGTGTTTGACATGTAGAAAAAAAAAATTGTATGGGAAGTTCAAAAATATTTAGCTATTTTTGTTCCATTCTAAAAGACCAAGACCATTTTATAAACCTCATTAAAAGCTATCCAATGTAGTATGAAGTTTGTTAATCAGACACAAATTCTTCCTCTACTCACATTCTAAATGATTAGGAATGATTTTGGAATTTTTTGTTTCAACCCCTCAAACCTTCATAAACATCAAGAACATGGGGTTTCTTTCTATAAAATACATTTTAAAATGGGGTGAAAATAATATCCCACAATGTTTTAACTTACAATGAAATATTGTCAATGACACCAAGATCATTTGATTTGGATAAGTTTGAATCTCAAACCTTATTTTGAACATCAAGACTTTTTAAAACATTTCAATTCCCAAAATGGAAATTAATGTTTCAATAGTGTTTCCCTTTTGACTTTCACATGTTTTTTTTTCTTCTTGGAAACTCTTTTGACCTTTGCTAAGTCTTGGTTTGAGCAGAAGGATGGTATTAAAATAGATAGATAGTTTAAGATGTTTGTCATAGTTAAATGTAAAATATGATTATTGATTATGTGTAATAATACGCAAGGAATAAGTTTTAATTAGTATAATTTAGCATGAAACACAAGTAGGTTTGAATCTTACTTTTTATACTATTTTTATAAAATAGATGAAAAAATCAAAATAATTTTAGAGTGAAAGCACACTATGTTGTTTATAAAATGTTATCACAAGGCAATTTTTGAAAGATTTTGAAATTTTTAATTGACCATGCAATTAAATATAGTTGACTACTTGATGAAAAAAGACTCAACACTATAATTTTATATATAATATAATCACATTGTATGAATTTTATGAATAGTTTTTTAATAGCCTTTCAAAGGAGTACTCAAAATCCTATAATAGTCCATAATCAATGAATATGGATTCCATGCACCTTCATATGATGTTTTTTAATGACTAAAGGACTCAATGGTAATATGATGTGGGAACATTGATACTAAGGAGGACTTTTTGGAAGGGGTTTGATGACCAATTTTTTTTTATGTACCTTAAAATATTATGGTTTTTTTATTTATTGAGTCCTTTATTTAACAAAAGTAATACTTAAGAAGCCCATCTTTCAAATTTAAGTTCTCCATAATGTAAACTAGGGTTGAATTTTTTTTATAATAAATTCAAATGATAACTTGTAAAATGACTTGTGTGATTCAACAAGGTATCTTGCCTTCACACTACTTTCATAGTGTTAATTTAGGCAATTATGGACTTTCCCATGTGCCTAAAAATGTTACACGTTAGTGTGCTTTCACCCTTTAAATCAAATCCCTACATAGGAATCATAAAATGTATCATAAAATTTGTCGTAAAAATATATAAGGTGGATTCAATAGTTGTCTTTTCCCTACATTTTTTTTATAATCAGTCATTTTTTTTTCAAACTTTAATCCACACATATATGAATTTAATTAAATGTTTGGAAGGTTTGGTATTATAATATAAGGACATCTTATTTACATGTATGGATGTCTCATGGCTAGATTGTGATTGACAAAGTTTTTTGGTCTATTTCCCTATGCTTTTGTCTTGGCCCTCTTTGTTATCACCTTGAGTTCTTTGTGGACCCAAGATGAGAGTAACTAAATGCAACATAATACTAAACTTTGTAGTTGAAATTGACAATCTAGTTTTTAGTGATAACAAACTAGTTTTTTTTGTCCCCCTAAAGTCCCAAAAGTTTCATTATGTTATTTTCTTGGCTGATTATAGGGTAATAATAATTCTCAAAAGATGTTGCATAATAAGCTTGCTAGTAGTTTAGTTATGTGCTTGTTTTGCAATGCTTGAAATTATGTTTCGAGCCTAAAATTGTTATAAGACTTGTCTTTAATACTTAGATTTTCTTTTTTTTCTTTTTTATGAGGACAAGCTCTACTTAGTGATTAGGCTATAGAAATTGAACAATTACATTTCTTATTAGCTATTTAAACATTCGCATAATCTCAAACATTTTGACCTTCACAACAAGTTAACTTTTGTACTCATCTTTTATGAGTGCATCACAACTTCCAATATCATGAAGTTTTAATAAAATTCATGGGAAAACCATAAATCAATATATCCATGCAAAATCTATGGGTTTCAAAATGTAAAAATAACATAACAAAAATGTATTACTTTTATATATATGTTATTTTTTTTCATCTATGATATCTTGATGTGAAATACATAACTTGCATTCTAATTGAATTTGTGTGATTATCATATAACATTTTAGCATAAAATATTTGATTATAGTACATTGAACATGAACATTCATGTATGTTGTTCAAAATATTTTTTTATCCATTTGAATATTTAAAGATTGAATACACACAAATATCCATCATATTAACCATAGCACAAAATTCATGCAATATTTGTATGAACTTACAAAGGTATAAGATTTTTTATGTGGGGCTTCAATTTGTTGCTATTTTCATCCAAATTCTTGTTCCAATTGGCTATAAGTTGGTGCCCATTGACCCTCTACTTATATATATTTTTTCTTTATAATAGAAATTCATCTTTATCTTCAAGAATATTGTTGTGGCAATATTGAATTAAATGTAGCCCACTTTTCTTAGGGTAAGTCACTTGGAAAACATGTTTATCTATCTTTATATCCATAATTGGTAGGTTTCATTGAAACTATCTCTTCTCTCTTCTCATGTTCCATGATGGCTTGAACCTAGATTGATTGAATTTTTTTCTTTGGACTCAAGTCCAAATTCACTTTACTAAATCATATTGCTTGTTACAACCCACAATAGAATGTGTTAACTCCATGCTTGGTTTTTCTAGGTACGTTTCATGGTATGGAGTTTTGAAATTGGAAATACAAAATAGGTCCAAATATATTTCAGGGACATTGCATTTGCATGCTCCACAAGCACTCCTAGCTTTTGAAAACAATTGCAACTCCCAAGTTCCTGGGCTCCTTCAATATATGACATCACATTGGAACATGTGAAAATAGAGGAAGCCCTAAATTAGAGTTTAAAATATGGTGTTGGTTGGAGACCTGTTTTCCATCAAGTTTTGTGTTGTGTTGGGTGTTAGAAAATATTATTCGATTCTAATCCCCAAGGTTGGTGAATGTGATTTACATTCATCAAAAGGATGAATAATATTCTCTACCTTGTAGTAGTTAGGTTAGGTTGAATAGTTTAGGGTTTAGAAGAAGAAACTACTTAAGGCTTGATGGCAGCTAGGGTTAGGGCTTGATGGCAGCTAGGGTTAGGGCTTGGCGGCGGCTAGGGTTAGGGCTTGGCCGTGGCTAGGGTTAAGGTTTGGTGGCAGCTAGGGTTAGGTGGCAGCTAGGTTAAGGTTAAGTGGCGGCTACTTTAGGGTTATGAGATAGTATATAGTGGAATGGTTTTCGAGTAGTCTTTCATTCTCTCCTTTCATGGTTTTGAGTGCACATAGAAGCTTCAAGCGTTGTTAGATATTGCAAGTCATAGTTTTGTGATTGTAGTATTTGAAACATACAACCTTTGTGTTTTTGTTAGTTAATACAATTGTTTCATTTCATGAACCTTGAGTGTTTCATTTCTTGCTTGTTTTCAAGTTCTTTCCAATAGGTTATGGGCCCACACCAAGCAAGAGAAAGGACATTGTATTAGAACAAGAAGTAATCAAGGGTTTAGCTTGTATAACATAGAAAGGGAGAATCCTTTTGAGGAAAGGCTTTGAGTTTACAAGGTTGCAAAGAAAGTGGTAGTCCATACAAGGAGATTGTAAAACTTTTCAAGTGAGTGGGAGGTGTGGAAGAGATTTCTTCAAAGCGTTGTAAGTTTTTTCAAGTGTGGAAAAATTTGTTCTTCAAGTTTGAGAAAGTTTGTGGAAGAAAGTTCTTTGAGTTGTTGAAAATTTTAGCCTTCAAGTTTGAAAAAGTGTGTGGAAGAGAGTTCTTTGAGTTGTTAAAAATTTCAGCCTTCAAGATTGAGAAAGTGTGTGCAAGAGAATTCTTCGAGTTGTTGAAATTTTCAACCTTCAAGTTTGAGAAAGTGTCTGGAAGAGAATTCTTCGAATTGTTGAAAATTTTCAGCCTTCAAGTGTGTCAAAGAGAGCTCTTCTCATGTTGCAAGTGTCAGAAGTTTTATTTTTCAAGTTTTATGTGAGGTGTCAAAGATTTCTTCAAAAGCTTTCAATTTTTTGAGAAGAGTGTTTATTGTAGCATTTGTGTTCAAAATGCGCATGATGCTTTCTAAACATGGGCTTTGGAAATTTGTTGATGGGAGTGCCAACTAACCAAGTGAAGAAATTTTAATGGTCGATTATAATGAGAAAGAGATGAAGGCTTTTGCATTGCTTTGTGAACATCTTACGGATGCCCAACTTGCACACAGTCAATATTGTGACAATGTGAAAAGTGCGTGGGAGGTTCTTTGTGGTGTGCATGAAGCTAAGACAATTGGCAACAAGTTGTTCCTTCAAATGAGATTCTTCACCATCAAAATGCAAAAAGGAGATGACATGCTTGTGCACATCAACACGGTGAAGGCCCTTGCGGACCAACTATGTTCCATCAAGGTGAACATTGCGAATGAAAATGTTTACGTGGTACTCCTCATGAGCCTTCTTCCATCCTTTGATAACTTAATCACAAGTTTGGAGTCCATGTGCACAAAAAATTTAGACCTTCAATTCATTGTAACAAGGTTGCTTCACGAGGTGTCCAAAAGAAAAGAATGTGAGAGTTCCGAAACTACCACATTAGTGAACAAAACTCACAAGTCAAATGAAAAGCTTTGTTTCTATTATAAGAAACCTAGCCATTTTGTGAAAAATTGTTTGAAGAAGAAAAATGATGAAAAAGAAAAAGCCAATCAAGCTTGTGAAGATCATGAGAAAATGTTAGTTGCCACATTGAGTGCCAATGATCATACCACATATGATTGGATTGTTGATTCAGGTGCCACACAACAGATGACATTCGAACAAGAATGGTTTACCACGTATGAACGCATTTCCCCAAGGAAGGTGTTCATGGGTGATGACATCGTTTTGGATGCCATTGGTAAGGGGAAAATCAAAGCCACAATGCAAGTGAAAGGCGAATTGTCACATGCAACCATCACCCAAGTTCTTCATGTACCAAAAATGAAGAATAATTTCATCTCCGTGAGTAAACTCATTTCAGAAGGTTTCAAAGTGGAGTTTGACAAGGATGGTTGTAAAGTCAAGGATCCTTGAGGAGTTGTTGTGGCGGAAGCACAAAGGGACAAAAACTTGTACCTTTTTAATGTGAAGGTGCGCAAAGACATGGCACACACTGCAAATTCTTTGGATGAAGGTGCGATGCTTTGGCATGAAAGACTTAGCCATCTCAACATGGCAAGCCTTAAGGAGTTGGATGCCATGGTGGATGGCATGAATTTGAAAGAAGTGTTGTTGCATCACATTTGTGAAGGATGCATCAAAGGCAAACATCAAAGAACATCATTCCCCAAGGATGGAACAACAAAGGCTTCACAACTTTTGGAAATTGTCCACATCGATGTGTGCGGGCCAATGAGGACTGCATTGCATGGTGGAGCACGATACTTTCTCACATTCATTGACGACTTTTCAAAGAAAACTCATGTTTATTTTTTGAAGGCCAAAGGAGAAGCGTTTGAAAAATTCAAACAATACAAGGTGTTGGTGGATAATGAAATTGGTCACAAAATCAAAGTGTTACGATCCGACAACAGTATTAAAAACAACTTGAAAACAAGCAAGAAATGAAAGCTTCAAGGTTCATGAAATGGAACAATTGTATTAACTAACAAGAAAATTACAAAGGTTGTGTGCTTCAAATGCTACAATCACAAAACTATGGCTTGCAACAACTAACAAAGCTTGAAGGTTCTATGTGCACTCAAAAACCATGAAAGGAGAGAATGAAAGACTACTCAAAACCACTCCATTATA
>Ga0116230_10004730_pt1 | contig 13342 bp, 7 predicted proteins | sample S1TSphfallax_3_FD_88678 | JGI IMG/M metagenome (GOLD analysis project Ga0116230, IMG submission 88678) | Host-associated microbial communities from peat moss isolated from Minnesota, USA - S1T2_Fd - Sphagnum fallax MG | ecosystem: Host-associated > Plants > Peat moss > Unclassified | place: USA...
ATGGTGCTTTCACACTTGATGTCAAATCAATGTTAATTGAAAATCTAGGTGGCATCTTAGGTGGCATCAAAATGTTAAATGGGTGATAGCTTAATGTTAAGTGAATCTTAGTTTAACATAAAATCTTCACAATAAGTAAAGTTTAAGTCTTAAATGACTAGTATGGTGTTAAGGAACTCAACACTAGAGTCCCTAACACCAAGTGCGAACCCTAACACCTTTAGTGACCCACTTTGGGGTTTTGTCATTCTGGGCTTGAACTTGAACTTGGGTCCTCTCTCTTTGTTCCTTTTTTGTTTTTTCTGGGCTTTGTTGGGTGCTTTGTTTTACGGTGTTTGCTAGGGTTTCATCACATGGATCCTGAAGGGGAGGAGAAAAACAAGTGGGTATAATTCTGTAGTTATCATGATAGCTGCTTCTTTCATGAGGGAGGCTGACTTCCAAGTTGCATGTTAACTTTTTAGTGTCACATAATTTGTGGAGTGTCTGCACTGCAGTTCTGCAGCACTGAGTGAAAGAAGAGGTGTCAGGTTAGGTTAGGCCACTGCTGTTTTCTTTTTTGGTTGACTTAAAAGTTGTCTGCCATCATCAAATTGCACACAACATCTATCTATCTATGAAGCCAAGGTAGTTTGTTTTGTTTTGTAGTTATGAGATTCACCAAACCAGGATACTTTAGATCATGTTCTTGGTGTCTTTGGAAGGCTTTTTGACAAGGAGCGGTGCATGGCTTGCTTCCATGATGTTTGGACTTGTGATGCAAAAGTTCTTGAATGTTGAATGATTTCTTCACTGAAAATTAAATTAAATTGTAGCTAAAACTTTCGGAGGAATTGGAATGTGCCTTTGGTGTTGTTGGAAAGATCTTGATGAGCAGAGATTTAATGGAATTTATTTGGTCAGATTTGGTTTCAGAATGTGGGAGATATTGATTTTTTAAGTGATTTCTGACGCCAAAAATTCAAAATAAATTCCAAAAAAACCAGGTTTTGGAAGGAAAAATCAGTTGACAACATGGTAACACTTGGGCCAACGGCACGAGCCACACTATATTATTAAACTTACAAATTGGATGCAGGAGGTGGTTTGTCCCAGACCTTTGTGAGTGAAAAATAGGATTAAAAAATATTGATGTGTAATTAATTCAACCTCTTACACTTTCACAAAAGAATGTCATGGATGGATTGTTGAACATCACTTCACTTGTCCTCAAGGATGGAACAAATTGGAAATTGATATTGTTCTAGATGGCAGCAACAAAAGGGAGAAAAAACAATGGTGAGAGAAGATGCAAATGCAGCCCCTGAACTGCCAAAGCTGCCCTTGCTAATACACCACTCAGACATGAACAAACTCTCAATCCTATCTTTTGCTTGCTAGCCTCTCTCTAAGGTGCCAACTCTCTATGGTTTCCCCTAAATGGGTGTTGTTTCTACTGGGAACTACCCATAGTTGCAGCAAAATTGGTGATGGAAGATAAAAGATGCACATCATAGAAGAAAATAAATTGAACTTTGGGTGTCCACACAACTAATTGCAAGTCACAATATACTACCACAAAGCTATGTGGTTATATGTCCCTCCCATTAGCCTCGGTCCAAAATGGTGAGAAACAAATTTCCAAATAGAAATTCTGCTCAAGCATTGAGGTACATGCACCCAAGAGGCCCAGGTTCTTCTTTGTGGGTTTAGGGTTTAGGGTTTAGCACCCTTTTTCATCTCACATGCCTTGCCCAAAGTTGTCCTCTTTTCACCTACATAGGTGACCTAAAGGTGAGGCATTCCATATTTTCATAGAATATTCTACTTTGGTGAGCCTTCAAAGTTTCAATTTTATTTTGTGAAGGGCCAATCAAAATGGTTCATTGCAACAGAAAAGAAAAAGGAAAAGGGAGGGGGTGGGTGGTGGGGGGTTGAACTCAGGAGGCAACCCTTACTTAACTTGGGCTTGACATTGTTATGCATTACCTTGGTGACAATCAATTGATGAAAAAAAAAATTGATTTTGTGAAAATTAAGTTCCATTTGAATGAAAATATTGAATGACCTTGCATGCACCTTGAATTGAATTATTCAATTCAATTGAATTCAGATTTGATTAAATTAAATTCAAATACATGGATTGGAGTTTCAATAGAGTTGAATTCTAATTCAACTCTATTCAATCCAAGATTCAATTGAAAAAAATGGGATACAAATTGATGGAAAAGATATTGAAAATCTTCTCATGAATATGATGTAGGAAAAAATAATAAAAAATTAAACACAAATCCACAAAAATCATTTTTTCAAGCTTTTTACTTGGGAATGGGCTACATATTTTGAACTAGATTTTGATATGAAAAAGAAAACTATGAGAATCATTGTGCCTAAACACTCAAGCAACAAAGTGAGTCCTCATTTCAATACTTAGTATGAGCCCTTTTAGGGCAAGGCTTCTTGGGCTCATTGTTCTAAGTTCTTCAAGACCAATTAAGCAAGGTGCTAATTTCAAAACTTTAGATAGTAAAATGTGCTCACATAGTTGTAGTTGAACAAAGTCACATATATTGATGCGTAGAAGTCTGAAGACTTTGAAGTGGCCCACAAAGAACATAGGGAACAAATTACACTATAAACTCACATTTAGGCTTGTAAAACATGAGACATATGGGTTTCATTGAACTCCTTGTTTTGAAATTTTTGCTCTTATTTTGTACACCATGATACCATGTTCCATATTACACAATGGTGTTTGATTCCAGCTTGGATTATGCATAATTTACATATGGCATCTCGGTTATGTATATTGATCATTGTACAAAACAAATCTATATAAAGTTTTCATACATCTCAAAATTATCCTTAAAATTATCCTTATTTTGAGCTTGAGTTTAATCCTCATTGGCCACTCATCTTCCCTTTCAAGCTATCCGTGAAATCCTCCAATAAGGATCATTATTCAAATAAATATGAACTCTCAAAAGCAACCACCATAGTTTTCTTTAAAACTAGAGTACAATCTACCTAGTTTATGGCCACATAGATTAAAAAACTACTTAGGTACTAGTGTCACCAAAAAAAAAAAAGTTAGAGAGAGAGATATGGAGAAACACTGACACAACCAGCCAAGGTACGCATGCAGACCCAAACAGGATCCAAGCTGTTTGGTCTTCTGATTTGCACTAGACCCCACTTTAACAACTCACAGAACACTCACACACACAACGCTTTGATCTTTCAACAAAAATGATTTACTCATACGCGGATCAACACATCGGATCACAGAATACAGATCCTTGTGCTTTACATCGGATTAAACAATCCAGGAACTATTTCATGCCTGATCTGCAATGCACATTATCACGGATCCAACAACGATTTCAAGTGTGGCCTTTGAGGTTAGATCCCTCTGTGTTCACTCGGTCATTTGAGCCGTTAACCCATACCCTCTAAATGCCTCTATGCATTGCGCTCACTTTCAACGTTTGGAAACCCAAAACCCAAAGGCCCTCAGTCCAACAACATACTAAGACATTGGACTCAAATCAATAAATGCCAAGCTCCCATGAAACCACTCAAGGTGACAACCCCTCATACAAAGACGAACGATAAACTTGTGGCTGCAAACCCCTCCTTTCACTCCTTCTCTGCAAACAACATTCTGCTGTCCACAGTTCAGATGCAATGCAAGACCCTACAAACACACATTCTCCCTCCCAGATGCTCACTCTCTCTTCTACATGCCCATAAGTCTAATGTTCAGACCCCTCAGATTCTCATCACTCCTCGGCATCACCCTCCATAACAATTGCATCAAGAGATTACACAACTGCTCAACCAAGTCATTGGCGTAACGGAGAGATTCAACAACAAATCAAGCAGCTGCAAGAACAAAACAAAAGAAACCAAAACTAACTATTCAAAATGTTGTCTCAGTCTTCCTATCCTCCCCATCAAATCACCACCACCTCCCTCCAAATCTTCTTGCCGTTTCTTCCTTAGCTTCATGCACAAGCTTCCCATGCACCGTTACAAGCTTCATGTCCCCAAAAATCATAAACCCACCGCCTTCATTAAGTCAATTTTCCGACGAGTTTAACTCTTAAACCCTTAAAGCAAAAATCAGCTTTCCTAATCCAGGAGCCACTATTAGGCTTCCTGTTCAGCCACCATGTGACCGGTCACACTAGTTTAACTAAGTTAAGAACGATGTACTTCCCTACCTACTTAAATGCTACCTGCTTATCTATGGACTATTTACTTATTTAACCTTCTATGGGATAATCCCCTAAGTCTTTCTTAGGTAAGGTGTAGCATAGTTAAGCCCCTACATAAACACATATAAAAATAAAACAAACAAGACAAGGAAAAACTCAAATCAACTTAGGTTAAGAAAAAACTTAAGTTTTTTTCTCTATTATTTCTTTTTGGCACAATCCCATCTTGCATTTGAATTGTTGTCCTTAATGAAACCCAAAGTTATGTTCCTAAAGTTTTTATTTTTATTTTTTGCAAATAATTTTTATTTTATCACTTTTTTTAAAAGTAAAAAATAAATAACTTGAAGATTAATTATTGGTTAGTGTTTGTATTCCTTCATATTTTTCTTGTGTCTACAATTTTGTGTGCACATGAAATTTGGTCTTAATCTTGAAACAACTAGGACATGTGAAAAAAAATCAATGGCAGAATTCCAAATTTTGCTTCCAATCTCATTTTTCCATTTGAATGTGTTGGGCCACCTATCAAGTTTGTGCATTATCAAGACTTGAGACAAGTGAGCTTTGACTCTTTGTTTTCACAATTTAGCTCTTTCGATAAACCTAGCATCCTAGATGTTTGAAGTCCTGGTATGAAATTTTGTTATAAACTTGTTCAAAGTAGGTTTTTGGGTTTGAAAGTTTTATTTTGTTATTTATTTATAGCAAATAACTTTCATTCATTCAATGACAATTACAATTGGTACTATTGTTGAAAAATAATGCATGACATTACGAATGTTGAGGAAGCTTTATGATACGCACAAGCCATTCATTTATGCTTCAATTGAAAACTTGAAATAGAGTTACAAAATCACATGCTAGATGTCAAAACATGGATTTTTATTTTTGCAATTTCTTGCACCGTGTCCATTGTGTCTTTAAGTGCACATTGTGTTATCAATCGAAGGTGAAGTTATTAGTTGTTATTTGACACTTTGAAATCAACATTTTCATGAGCTACTAAGTTTGAGCAAGAGAAGGCAATTTCAAAAGTAGAAGTGGGCAGGTTGGATTTTGATTCAGTGTTTGAATGTGTAAACAAAAATTTCACAGAATTTCTTAAATTTGTCTTAAGGTTCTTATTGGATTTCATGATGCACACATACATTCAAGATAAAACACACAACATTAATCTTTGAAGAAGGTGGAGGTCAGAAAAAAAAATCAAGTAAAATAATATGCTGAATGTTTTTCCAAAAAATTAAAAATAGAACATCCTTTTGATTTTATGTTTATTTTGGGTAATCCTTGGGCATGGCATGGCATGGCATGGCATACATGTAGCTTTGTGAAGCTGATTGGATCCAACCACCACCCAATCAATATGTATTGCATAATGAGTACCCATGTGCATGGCATGAGGCAGGTGCATAGACTAGTAATAGCAAGCCACCTGCACCACCAAAAACCCTAAACCTTATTTAGGGTTTTCTTTAGTTTCCTGCAACCAGTAACCAATTTTGATAAATAGCTAGCTGCTCAGATTCGTACCTACCAAGATTTTCCTCAATACAACTTTCATTTTGCCAGTGGTTTCAAGAGGATTTTTGGTTCAATCCTAAAACCCAATTCTTCCAGAAGCAGTGCTTTTGGTAGGGCTTCTCAAGTTGAGTTTTGTGGGTGGTTACTTTGATCTGTTGTCCTCAACAAGATCCGTGATTTAGTTCATTACTTATGCTTACAGTTGTTGCATCTGTGGGCAGATTATGATAATCATATGATTTCCTTGCTCCTGTCCAAGGATCCAGTGTAACTGCAAAGTGGGGTTGGATGGAAGTCAGAATGGTGATTTGGACTGATAGGGATTGCACAAGAGTAGAGATCAGGATATGGAGGATCAGCTAAATTTATGGGAGCTATTTGTGGTCAAATAGGTGATCAAAAGACATGTAGATTTTGGTATGAGGATTGTATGAAGATTATAATAAGTGGAACCAACACCCTTTGGCTGTGAGAGAGACTTGGTGCATCTGTTGTTTGAACATTGTTTCATTGTTTCGAGTGGGAGCATCATGCATGTTGATAAGTGTTTGTTTGAGTATTGAGTAGAAATGCAGTGGGTTTGATGAACAGTGCAATTATGAGTAGCAGGATGAGATTTTTGATTAATTGACTTTTGCAGTGCAGATCAGAGGCAGCAGATTGAGGGACCTTGATTTGATGTATGGTGGAGCAAGAAGAGACTACAGCCCTGTCTGTGTTGCATTTATTGTTGTGTGCAAAGGGGAAGGTGGTGTATTTGGTTCTAGTGAGAACAGTTTGGATCATGACATGTGACTTTGTGAGGGTTTGAGACATCTAATGCAAAAATTTCTGCTGCATGAGCATGGTGTCTGCCTTGATTCACAGGGGTGTGTATGGTTGTGAATCAAGTGTCTGCTGTCAGTGGTGGATGACTGTCTGATTCTAGGAATATGAGTTTGTTTGTCATGAAAGTGCATCATCTAGTCTTGTGAGTAACATATGTCTGTTGGTAAGAGGATTGAGTATAGGTTTGTAGTCTGCCACTCAAGTGAGGATGCATGGGAAGGGGTTGAACTTCTGTTGTCTGCTTTGGATTGAAGTATGTTGAGCCATATCCCATTTGCAAACCCCAGTAGAATATGAGTCTGAACAGAGAAGGCTGATTGAGTGTTGGAATCAATTATGTGGGTAGCCCTTGATTTTGGTGGTTGCCCCATTACAAACAAAAGCATATTATTGAAGTTACAAGCCAAGATCTGAAGGGGTTATTTGCAAACTGGAATTCTATGCAACAATTTCCATGTCTTAACTCATTTCACAACCTCATGCAATAGTGTCATTACTTGATAGTAAATTCTTCTTTGAATACTGTTGTTTTGTCAATATTGCTACTGTAAAAGATTGGATCAGTACAACAATAGATGTCATCTTGTAAAGACCTCCAAAAACCTTCAAAGCGTAATTGCAAACATTGAACATATGGAGATGACACTCAGAACATTAGACAATATGTTTCCATGATATGCTTGATGAAATGTGATTGATTTGGCATTAACTACTTTCTTTAGTTGATTCCCCTAGCGGAACATATTTTTAATCAAAGGTTATGTCTCACCATCTGTTTGTCCTCATGTGCTAACCAATGTTGTGTGGGTATCAGAAATGGCACCAACCCATCACGGGTTATCAGGGCAATTCTTTGATCTCATAGCCAGTGTTCTCAGAAAATTAGAGAACCAGTTCTGATACATAACCATCATTCTCCTCCTTCAACACCCCCACAAGAAAACCAATGAAAAATACCACCCAGTAACCCACAATTCTTTCCAATTTCTTTCACAAAAACTGCATGTTCTTGAGTTTTTGAAGTAACTGAAACCAGACTCCTTTTCTAATTCCAAATTTTCTCTTCCCCCAAAGCACCAGTCCCAATGGTTCTTTGATTCTAACATTTCAAAATCTGGGAACCCTAAATCAAGTGAAGGTTTGGATGTTGTAGAGAGAAGATATAAGAATTATCTTATTTTCAGCAGGCCTTAAAATATGTTATGAGGATGACTAGAAAGCTCAATGTCTGTTGGTGTCAACAAAATCAGAAGTCCAGAAAGAGGCTACCAACAACCTCTGCCCCATCCTAGCCAACCATTAAGAATTACAAAACGCAATTGAGTGAACAACACTGATTAACTAGTAGTACTGGATTACATCAGGAAGCTGCTACTGAGAGCTGCACCAGAGTTGTCCAGACTCCAAAATCAATAGTAAGCTACCCACCACTTGGTCACAAAATTCAAGAAATTATAGTTTTTATGCACAAAAATCAATTCAAAACTGGAGGCCTGTACATCAATGAATTGTTGACATTTGGTGCAACCTATCTGAAATCTTTTATGAATTGGCAGAATTTACTAAGTACAGACATGGAGATATTAATATGTATCCTAAATTCTAGAACTTAGATCTCTGTGATTATCAAACCCTAGTTGGAGATTGCAGTTTCACATGGAAGTGATCACAGGCCTTGCCAGTTATGTAGCTGCAGCAGTGTCCAAGAAATTACTCACACAAAAGAAATTCATGTGTACCATCTGGAATTTAACCCAGACAATTGATTCAGTTCACTGATGAACTTCCACTAAAACCGAAACCCTGCTGGGGTCACTGATGATCAGAGCTCAAATGCAGAGATACAGTCTATTAAGCTTGAGCTCACAATATGAGAGCTGATGTGAATTCAATTTGGAATGTTCAGCTGACCAGGCAACAGCATGATTTCATTAACAACCTCAGAAATTGGCCTTGAGATCCATCAATTATGAAGTCTAATTACAAATGCAAACTTGCTATGTCTGGCCACTCCCACAAATTGATTACATGATGATGAATCAGATTAAGGCACATGATCTTCTCAATTGCCAGCTAAAGAATTTGAGCTTTCAGGAATGATCTTCAAGTTGCTAGCTAAAGATTTTAGGGCTTCAACAAGGCATGATCTGTGCTCACTGCAGAGCTGCAGGAGCTAATGATTTTTGAGCTTCAAGATATGATGTTAGCTGCAGAGCTAGAGCTAAAAGATGTTGAGCTTCAAGGCATGATGTTCACTGCAGAGCTAGAGCTAAAGATTTGTCTGAGCTAAGTTGTTGTTTGTTAGAGAGAGATTCTGAAAAAGTACACTCCAATCTTTCCGAGCTTAGATGATTCAGCTGCAAGTTGTGGAGACCCAACCAACTTGGTTGGAAACTCGGTCAAAAACCATGTGATGGTCCTGCTGTGCTATATTACCAATGATGCTTGTGACTTGATCCGTGGGCAGTATGCTCAGACACACCAGTGATGGCGCCTGGAACTCGATCAACAGATTCTCAGGTGTGAGCTGGAAGTCGATAGTGGCACCATTTGCATCTCCAAACTGGAATGCCATGGATGGAAATGAAGGATTCGTGATGCCAGTCAGGTCGTAGCACAAACCCATCTGGAACAAACTCCCATCCACTACTGGATAATTCACCAAGCTCTGCACTTCCTGCAAAATCATCACATGTACACACTCAGTGTTGGGTGAGTACCCAGTCAATTTCAAGGGTTCTAGAAGCGCATGTTCTGATTTAGGGTTTAGGGTTTAGGAACCAAACCAGAACTGGTCTGACTGATTCTTGGAAACAGAATCAGGGTTTTGGGTTTTTCTCAAAGAACTGGAGCATTACCAAAATCAGGATCCTGGTTGTTTTAAGAACCGGAACCAGAATTGGATCCAGAATCTTTTTGAAAAAAGGACTAAAACCAGGGGGCTAAATGAAGCTGAATCGGCAATTAGTTAACCACCAGGTTTTAGTCCAAGTTACTTGAAACTGGACCAGAACCCAACCTAATTTTTAGAACCAGAATCAAAACTGGGCTTCTGTGTTTTTAGAAACCAGACCCAGAAGAGAACCAGGATTCGGGTTTTTCTTTAAAGATCCAACCCCAAACTGCTCTAATTTACTTTTAGAACCAGAACCATAGAACTCAAGAAACACCCAACACTGGTACACACACACACAGATATCACACCAAGCTCACCATGTGGTCCATACATCACGGTTTAGGGTTAGGGTTTAGGGTTACCTGGACGACGGCGTTGTAGGCATCGTTGTTGAGGTAAGTGAGAGTGGTGCCGGAATCCATGATGACGCCACCAGAGCCGTCAAGGTAGATGTCGAAAGTGCCGATCGGGAGATCTAATTGTGTACCGCCGACAGTGATCCCCGTCATACCCACGTAATAGAAAGTGGGGATCAAGCTGTTGGTGACAATCGGGGTGTAGACCAAACCCTGGATGACACCTTCCGGACTTCCGAACAAGAAGGTGCTGGCGGTACTCGTCGCGGCGCCCACCAAGCAGTAAGAGAAGATGTCGGAATAGATGTTTTGTAACTGGCTAGGTAGCGAGAAGCTCCCTTGTCCCAGACCCACAAGCCCGTCTGCGCCGTTGAAGCTGTCGCCAGTTTGGTTGTGCCCACATCCGAAGGTGACATGCGAGATGGGCGTCGCGCTTCCGTCTAAGCTGGACACCGTGATCGTCTCATATGCTACGTCCCCTGTGGTGCTGCTCCCATCTCCGTAGGCGTAGAAGTATTCACAGCTCGACGTTCCTGCACAGCTGCTCTGGCCATTCGGAAAATCCTGGAAAACAAAAGCACCAAAGATCAGACCGCCTTCTTATGGTCCACAAGCCTGCTGTGACAACTTCTGTAACAGACATTCAAGAAAAGCTCTCCATCAATGCGAAGACGTTGCGCAGACTTATGACCATGATGGGTCATGGCTAACTTGGATCTCTTTCCATTAGGCTGCTGTGATCGCAATTACACATATCATGCTGTGACCAGAGCAGCCCAATGGAAAAAGAAGCCACTGACGTAGGGCCAAGTTGTTTCTTGCTGCCGGGACAGTACTATCTTGCCATCGGAGAGCTGCAAGTGCATTGAAAATATGCAATTAATCAATCATGTTAAAAACTCTGGGAACATATGTTCTCATGGAGAAAAGGACACATGTCACTACAAGCATGGTGAGCCACAGTTGGAGGATGCACATCTCTCACACATAACTCCCGCAAAATTTGGTCAATGTGGTAGAGCTATGAGATGACTGTGAGCGCAGCCAGTTGAAAACACATAAAGGAAAGCTGTTGTGATCATAGAATCTGTGATCACAGCTGCAGCCTAACGAAAAGATGTGCATAGAATCTGTGATCACTGCTGCAGCCTAATGGAAACATGTCTTCCTAGGTATGGAAGGATGTGCATAAAAACTGTGATCACAACAGCCTAATGGAAAGATGTCCTTTGAGTATGGAAGGATGTGCATAGAATCTGTGATCACAACAGCCTAATGGAAAGATGTCCTCCTAAGTATGGAAGGATGTGCATAGAATCTGTGATCACTAACAGCCTAATGGAAAGATGTCCTCTGAGTATTGAAGGATGTGGAGGAGCTAGTGTGATTTGCGTACCGTGCAAGCGTTGTCGACGCAGGAGGCGGGTGAGTATGAGGACGATAAGCTGGGATCAAACGGGGGACCATGAGGCTGGTTGATGCACTGGATACAAGGCATGCAATTCAGCCACACCAGGTCGCTTCCCGTATCCATCACCGCAACAAATCTCTGTGGAGGTGTGCCGACGGACAATGCCATTGTGTACTCGCCGATGTCCTGTGTCACTTGACTCTCGAAATCTCCAGCTTCCCTTGTGAGTCGACCGCGACTCGAGATGTAGTCCCGGCGAGCCCAGCTCCTTTTCACAGCTGCTGCCATCCTCTCTGTGTGCGACAATTTTGTGTTTGAAGTGCTGCTACGTGACAGTGGCGAATCTGGGTGGTCTCTGTGTAGCAACCGTGTTCTCAACACCTGCGGGCGGGAAAAAGACACAATCGTGAGCTCAGGCAGCAGGCTCTCGATCGATCCATCCATCTGAGTCAACACAAGTTGAGCGATGATCTATCTCAAATACCGTCAGTACTTTGGGTCATGATTTTCGATCCTTGCAGCAGTGAACCATAAAAGATTGCTGGAGTAATATTATGCAATCCAAGTCCATACTTTGTTCCCACAAGCTGCTGCTACAATTTTTTCTAGCTTCCGATCAGAATCTCCCCCGAGCATGCACCAGATCAGGTTTCAATGTGTACAACATACCTGCTGATTTTGGGTGGATTTCGACTCGTGCCGACCTGCAAGCTTCCTTGCCATATTACTACTGTACATAGATGAGCCCGCATGAGCAGCTGCAAGGCTCCGTCTTGAAAGGATTTCACCTCCGGCGGCAGCTCCCATACACTGTGCAGTCTGTAGCAAATCCGTGCAGCCCACAGCTACCAATACAGCTATCAGAACTAGTGATCCTCTAAGTAAGGACCCCATGATAATATTGTCCTATCTATCCGGCCAGACGGTGGACCTCGGCCTCTGCAACCAGCTTCTTCTGCCGACCCGTGCAAGTGTGGATGATGCTCCACAAAACTTGGCCGGCGCGCGAGGATGAAAAGGATCAATGCTGCGACACCTACCCCTTTTTGCTATTGAACACAGTTTGTTAGGAACTCTAGATCTGTCCGAGATGTCTCTCCCGAGCTAAAAGCAAATGACGCTGTGTTGCTGCAATCGGCGAATTAATATATTCATGAACTACCCTGCTTAATTGCAGTAACCGTTTTAAGACTAGTTATACGCGGAATCGTATGGAGCTGCGCCTTGACTAATCACAACAACATGAGGAAGTAACTTCCTGTTCCTTCGAAATCGGAAGTTCAAAAGAAAGACTCGCTAGGTGGACCCAGCTGCAGGCTATCTAGCTCCTTCCCGCAAACGATTACTGCTCTACAACAATATTATTAAAGGGAAAAAAAATGCAGCTCCCTTTCCGAGAAAATATTTGGAAGAAGGATCGTGCTAGCAGCAGTAACTGTTGCTGCAAGTGTTGTGAGAAAGAAGAGTAAGAAGAAGAAGAAGAAGCAACTGATTTCCATACATGTCGAGTGAGATTCAGAAGAGCCAACTGACATTATTCATGAGCCCCTTGCAACAGGAGGACCTTATAAGTCTAGCTGATCAATCTACGCGGAAGTACTTCCATTTCTTCTTGTTTTCTTTATTGATCATGTGAGCAGAAGCAGGATCCGCAGCAGCATCTGCGTGCGAGTGCAGGGGATTTGAGTGGCAGTAGCTCCACGAATTCAAAGATGCTTTCTTCAATCAATCGCGACGCGTTTTGTACGCAAACTGTCGTCGCGCGCAAGCGGGGTGGGTAGATCGTCAGCGAAGCGCATGTATGTACATTCATTCTACGTAATACATACACATACGTACACTTTCTATGTACGTATTTTTAAAATATATACACCCGTGATTTTAGGGTATCAACATCATCCGCTTCAGATACCCGCCGGTTATTTTCCTGGGCACACACACTCTCGCACACACACACACACACACATATACCGTAGTTAACAAAAAGATTGCTTCTCAAAAAATCACAATTTGGATAAATCCCATCACTTTTTAATGTTATTGTGATTTTTCGTTAACAAAAAGATCACTACAGCTGGATTAAATTTCAAAAAAATCGCCCTTGGAAATGCCACTTCATTGTAGG
>Ga0116230_10004731_pt1 | contig 13341 bp, 9 predicted proteins | sample S1TSphfallax_3_FD_88678 | JGI IMG/M metagenome (GOLD analysis project Ga0116230, IMG submission 88678) | Host-associated microbial communities from peat moss isolated from Minnesota, USA - S1T2_Fd - Sphagnum fallax MG | ecosystem: Host-associated > Plants > Peat moss > Unclassified | place: USA...
AAATATTATTGAATAATGATATTCAACTTTTTTTTGTTCAAATGATTTTAAACTTTCAAAAGGAAATAAATGTAATTATGTACATTATTGAATTAAAAAAAAAAAAGTAAACTCGAATCATTTCATTTGAACAAAATCTTAATAAGATATGTATTTTCAAAGTTTATGTTTTTGTAATGTTTAAAATGAAGTATTTGATAAATAAAATGTAATGTAACATATTACTACAACAAGTGGGTGATTTGATGGTAAGGGTGTTTGCCTCCGTTCCAAAGGTCATGGGATCGAACCTCATGAGTGGTATTGTGTGTGGTCAATAATGGTATGTTGACCGAATATTCTCCTATCCAATTCCTAGAATAGGTGCCAAAGTTGATTACGTGACCTACCTACGTAGGTTATGTTTTTAACATAGCCTAAGTAGTGACACATGTAATAAATCATAGGTTTAAAATCATGAAATTATCAATAATATTACATATCAAATAATTAAATTTTAATTAATTTCTATGTTTGTAAGTTAATTAACTAACAAGTGAATGGTTTGGTAAATTTATATTTCACTTGAAAATAACCTTGTTTCACTAGGTACCAGTGAAACAATTCATTTTCCGTAGCAATTGGTCCTCGTTCACTAGGGGGTGAAACAATTTCATTAGGTAAAAATGTCCAAATTCACTAAAAATCTAGTGAAACCCAAAGTGAACTAGGACGCATTTTGTAATAATAATATTAGCCATATGATTGTGTGTCTAATTTAGAGGAAAGAACCTAGCCCCCATTTGGATTCATCTATAATTTGTCATGAAACAAACTATCGGCACTTCAAGAATACATCAACAAAAATCTTGAGAAGGGGTTTATTCGACACTCCAAGTCTCAAACTAGTGTTCCAATCCTATTTATTGAGAAAAAATATGGATTTCTACACATGTGTGTCAATTATTGTGGACTAAATTGATTCACCATAAAAAATCGATACCCTTTGCCCTTGATTTTAAGATTGTTGGACCAATTCAATCATGCCAAAGTGTACACCAAGATTGACCTACATGGAACATACAACTTGGTGCACATTTGAAGAAGTGATGAATGGAAGACAACATTCAAAACTTATTATGGCCATTTTGAATATGTTGTGATGCCCTTTAGCCTTACCAATGCACTTGCTATATTTCAACATATGATGAATGATGTTTTCCATGAGTACTTGGATGATTTTGTGGTTTGTTACATCGATGACATCCTCATTTTCTCAAATAACATGGCAGACCATGAACGTGATGTATGTTTTGTGTTGGAAAAGCTTCGAAAAATTGGTCTTTATGCCAAATTGGAAAAATGTGAATTCCATTAATCTGAGGTGGAATTTTTGGATGATATTATTTTTGGAGATGGTGTTCACATGGACCCTGTAAGGTTCAAACCATTGTGGATTGGGTTACCTTAACTTCTGTTCAAGATGTTCAATGTTCTTTGGGTTTGCTGATTTCTATCAACAATTCATTGCACATTATTCCACAATCATGAACCCTTTTACTCATATAACTTGAAAGGATCAACCTTTTTCTTAAGGAGTTGAAGTTGAAAATGCCTTTCAATTTTTGAAAGCCTCTTTCACAACTGCCCCAATTTTTATTCATGTAGACCTTTCCAAACCTTTTGTTTTAGAGACAAACGACTCTGATTTTGCATTAGGTGTTGTACTCTCACAACATGGAGAAAATAATCTTCTTCATCTAGTTGGTTTCCATTCTCGTAAGTTTTTTCTTATTGATATTAACTTGAGATTCATGACAAAGAACTCTTGGCCATCATGGATGCCTTTGAGGAATGGCGTCATCTACTTGAAGGAGTTCAACATGAAATCATTATGTACTCTGATCACAAGAATCTCCAATATTTCATGACAATTCTTATGTTAAATCGACATCAAGCTTTATGGGCATTATCCTTGTCTCAATTTTGGTTTGTGATTACCTACCATCTAGGGCAACAATAAGGGAAATCATATGTTTTATCCCATTGCTCATACCTCGCACCTAAAGAGGGGGATGCCCTTTACAATCAACAATGTGACACCATTTTCAAACCCAAAAACCTTCAGCTCCAAGCATTGTTGGTAATTCCTAAGGATAAGACCTTCCTTCACCGCATTCGTGAATATTTAATCAATGATTCTCTTATTGTTATTGTTAGAAATTATTGAAAGAACACTATTATTGACTTTGAGTTTTGTGATGGTTTGCTATATCATGGCAAACTATTATGTGTATCGGAAGGCCCTGTGCAAATTCAAGTTCTCTAAGCCAAACACAAAACATTAATTATTGGCCATTTTGAATTCAACAAGACCATGGAGTTAATGTTTCATGACTATTAGTTGCAACAACTTTGGAAGTTTGTGAAAGAATTTATGGGCTCATGTGATGTTTATGTTCATGCAAAAAATCCTCATCATCACCTTCATGGATTTCTTCAACCATTACCAATCCTCGTTTCTCCATGGTCTTTGATCTCCATGGATTTCATCATGGATCTTCCACGATCTAACTCATTTGAATCCATTTTAGTGGTGGTGAATCGTTTCATGAAGATGGTTTATTTTATTCCTTGCAACAAATCAATAGTTGGCGAAAAGACAATTAAATTATTCCCTGATCATGTTTTTCGTTATCATGGACTTCCTGAAGACATCATTTCTGATCATCGACCCTAATTTGCATCCAAATTCTGGAAGTGGCTCTTTGAGCTACTAGGTGTGAAGGTGAAATTATCATAAGCTTTCCATCCTTAGACATATGGGCAAATGAAGTGAGTCAATCAAGTCTTGGAATAATATTTACGATCCATAATTAATTATCACCAAGATAATTGGTCAAATCTCTTATCTATGGTAAAATTTTCTTATAACAATACGATGCATTCAACAATGTAACAAACAATATTATTTACAAATCATGGTTTACATCCCAGGTTTGACATCCAAGATGTAAACAATGTTGTGAATCCTGCAGCTGAAAATCAAACATGGCTAGCAAACATTTGAGCACAACTTGTATCCAACCATAAAAAAGTTCAAAGGTGATACAAGGAAAATGTTGACAAATATCGTAGTGACGAACCAAATTTCAAGGTTGGAGGTCAAGTTTGGTTTCAAATCAACACAATGGCATTCCAATTCAAATTTCCAAATTCCATGAAGATTCACCTCATGTTTGATGTTTCATTGTTGGAGCCCTACCATGCTTTTACCATTTTGAGGAGAACACATGAACCACCTCCACTAATTGTAGTTAATGGTGAACAAGAATACGAGGTTGAGGAAATCCTAGATTCAAGGATATCACATCATCAATTACAAGACTTAGTTCATTGGTAAGGTTATAACATCAACAAACATACTTGGGAACCAATCAAAAACTTATTAAATGCCATGGAAAAAGTGAAGGACTTTCATATGTGATATCTAAACAAGCCAAGGTTGCTCCTCGTGGGACTTGTCACTAAAAGGGAGGTGATGTCACGGACACCACCATCACCCATCGCTTGCATCATCATTTACACTGACATAATTGCTTACATCATCATTTGTGTCATCACTTACACCTTCATAGTTACTTACATCATCATTTGCATAATCGCTTGCATCATCTTTTGCACCAACATAGTTGCCTATATCATTGTTACATCATCTTAATTCTTAAAAAACTTCTAATTCACTATTAATTTAAAAAAATTTCAAGAAACTTCCTTGGTCAGTGCACACATGGAAGCCTTCATGGAGGCTTCTTTGAGTTAAGTCCCCAATGGGGTATAAATAGGAGTAGGACCTCCCATTACCTTCAATATATTCAACACCAATTTTGGGTACGTTTTTTTGTCATAATTTTTGTTTCCATACTTTATCAAAATAAAGTTATGTTTGAATCATCTTCTAACATATATCATGTTTTTGCCTTACATCTTTGTGTTTCAATCTTAGATTAGACTTAGGCTTGCATTTCTTATGACTCATTTTCCTTGTTGTGCATTTGGTTTAATTCGTATTCTTGTAGTTTTTCATACCTGTGATAATATACACTATCATTTATTTCATCACTTTGCTCTCAAAAGTTCCTCCACGTATCAAACAACAATCATCAAACATCATGTCTACCATTTTCAATTTTTTATAATTGATGTGGCATTGTGTTGCATTCAAGTCAATTAGTGATTAAACATTTAACTTCGTATGCTTGGTTAGAATTTGGAGTTTATGCAAACCTTTGTTACCATGAGGTAAAAATCTACATCTTCATTCAAAATCTACTTTGTATATTATGTATGTAAATTTGGACAAACCAACGATTTTATACCACATTGTTTCACATATGTATATTTCTTGGATCGTGATAAACTTTTGTTGCTTCATGTTTTCTCTCACAACCTTCTTGGAATATCCATGCCATACATTTTGCATTATTCAAAAGACAAATCCCAAAACTCTTCTTTCAACAACATTGCTTTCTCACAAAAAAAATGTTGACAATAATTTTGTGCACAACATAACACAAAACTCACATTTCGAACAATTTCCTGGGACAACGACTTTTCAATCCTTGACACTAAATGATTAGAATGTCCAACATTTCTCTTCCTTTTTTGAAAAGTATGTTGTTTCTTCCTTACACCAATTTTTCCCTCCTCATCAATAGTTGGTATGTTGCTTTCATAACCATTGAAACATTATTCAAGGAATACAAAAGATTCACTCCAACATGATCCTCACCAAGCTAATTATCAAGAATTACTTCCCTTGGGTCACAAGCTATTACATGGCCACCTGCAATGAACAATCCAACATCATCCACAAGCTCACATTCTGCACCTCACCAAACAAACCTACCTTTCGATGGGATGCAAGAGTTCCTTCTTTTGTTTTCATTATCATCTCATTCCTCCTCTTCTTTGCCATCTCCTTCTTCATTTGTGCCTTCATTCATAGAACTAGAATAAATTCTTCTCAAAGTGCCATCACTAGTGGCATCATTAGAATTATTGCACTTATATCCATCGGACTCATCTTCAAGAGTCCCATCCATCGTATTGTTAATTTCTTCATTAACGTCACATCCCTTAAAATGTAAGGATGAAGAGAGAACCTAATTTTTACAAAACATTTTTTTTTCCCGCAAATTGCTAAAACCCTCATGTTGAATGTGTTCCTCCAATAGAAATACAAGTTCTTCTAGCATGGAAATGTCACTTCTAAGCCAAAAAAATCATTTCCCATTGAGAATTTGTAATATCATGCGATTGGAGTGGGACAAAAGAATCTTCGCTACTCAAATGCTTCAACCCCCACAAATATGATGGTTACAATTATACAATTTTCCACTCCATGAGCATCATAGATCGAAACCAATGATGGATCCTTGCATTGTCCTACTCTAATTCGAACCCTACCATCCTTGTTTGAATCTTAGATAGAAATTATGTCACCAACATGCATATTTGCAGTCATGTTTTCAAGTTATGGCCAAAAGAATGTTTTCATTTGCAACCATGTGTTTTTTTGGATTTTTGATCCAAGAAACGCCTAGTGGCCACTAAACATTTTATTGAATTTTCGTTATTTGGTGATCATGAAAATGTCATGCAACCAACATGCATTTTCTATGATTCACATTATTCCTTGATCTTGAAAGCATTTAATGGTTGTAGGCTTTTTCGCGATTTCCTTCAATTGGTTATCAAAAAATGCCTAGCAATCACCAAGCATTTTCTATGATTTTTTTGAAATGGTGATCCAAAAAACACCTAGCGACCACTAGGTGTTTTTTGCGATCTCCTTGAAATGGTAATCCAAAAAGCACTTAACAACTATTAAACATTTTCTATTTTTCCTTGGGACTATTTAACAATAAGTATTTCCTCATCGTACTAATTAATGTAATAAAACCTTTTAGGAGTTGCCAAACATCCTATGAAGATTTGGTTGAACGACTTTGTATAATATTACAATTATAGTTTTACTATGACTATGTTATTGTTGGTATAGGCTAGATTGGAACAAATTAATGTCAATAGTTATCCTTGTAATGAAATAATGTTTTCTTGCATTCAAAATTTGAGTTGCAAGAATACCTTCAAAGGGATAAAAACCACAAAAATATTAGAAGATCTTTTGTTATTTCTATTTACTGGTTTTAATGGTTTATAGCTAAATTGATGGTTAAATTGTGATGAAAAAATATTAGACTTCTTGAAAGCAAGTTGAAGATGCATCAAAATCATGCATAATAATTTAAAATCCTCTCTCCTGACCTAGGGAAAGGGACAACAAATGGACTCCTTGTTGGAAAAGTTGATTCAAAGAATATTAGATGTATGGAATCACAAGATGAAAAGAAATGTGATTTTTATGGGTTGAAGCAATTGAAAATACATTTTCATGAAGAATTCAAAATTGCTTTTCAAATACATAGTAATAAAACATGTTGTTGCATACTACTTTATATTATGGAATGTGTTAAACTATCAAAAGAAGGAGACTTGTGATGCTAATTAATTGTAATATTGACGTGAAGATTTAAGAAAGTGAAAGAGCAATGGGTAGGAATGGTGAGAAGGGTGTACCAAAAAGCTATTCAATGGAGCTCTTTGAGTTACATAATTTCACCTTGAAGCTCCTCTCTCTAAAGCCCTACAATGAATATGGAATTGGTTTTAAACAAGAGCTAAACAGTTAATTACACAACTTAGATTGAAAAAACTTCTTGAAAGAGAGCTCAATCGCACTCTATTTTCTCAATTCTCCTACTCTTGATCCCCTCCGAAACTTCAAATATTTGGTATCTTGGTTTTCTTTCCCGAAACCCTAGCTTCACTTTTAGACTTTAAATTTTTTTTGATGGAAAGCTCAATCACACTTTGTTTCCTCAATTCTCTTGCTCTAGATCCCCTCTCAAGCTCCAAATCCTTAGTGTCCCAAAATTTTCCCTAAAAGCTTAACTTCACATTGAAACTAAAAAACTTCTTGATGGATAATTCGATCACACTTTTGAGTAAACCTACTTTTGATCCCTTCCAAAACTCCAAATCCTTAGTGGCATGGATTCTTTCTTGAAACCTTAACTTCACTTCACTTTTAAATTGGAAAAATTTCTTGAAGGAAAGTTTGATCATGTTCTGGTTGTTAAATTCTCTTACATTCAATCCCCTTTAAAGCTCTAGATCCTTGGCATCCCAGATTCTTTCTTGAAACCTTAACTTCACGCTTGGATTAAAAAAACATTTTGTAGGAGAAATTGATGATGTTTCATATTTTTTCGAGAAAAAAATTAAGATTCACACTTTGACCCAAAACTATTTACTGCCTAAACCTCCCCATTGCAAGAATGGTTCATTAGACTTATGTTTAATGAGTCCCCCACCCTCAATGATTTGTAATGAAAAATGCTTAAAGTGGAGTCTCCATTTCATAGGTAATGATGGATGAGATGGTACTAGATTGGATGCAAATTATGCCATGTGGCAATGTTGTTGTTTGATTTTCTATCTTGGTTTATTGTTGAATGTTTATGGGATAATACTATTGCTAGTATAACAACTTTTGGTGACTATGTTTAAAGGTTTATGGTTTAGGGTGTAAGGCTTAGGATGTATGTTATAACAATTAAGTTTACAATGTATGGCATTGGATTTATGGTGTATCATTTAGGGTTAAAGATAGAGTGTTTCAGAGGTAAATTAAGCTATCTTGTGACATTGTATGGGATAGGGTAGTTGTGTTATTTCATATAGGGTTTAAGGTGTAGGGCATAATATTAGGTTGTGTGGGATATATATTAATATAACATAAGATTCTACATTCAAGCATAAATGGTTTTGAATGTACAACATATGGTCTATAATATTATTATGGCATTTAGGGAACTTTAGGGGTTGATGGTTTAGGGTTTAAGGTCTATAGTCCAATGTAGCATTTCAAATATATGTTTAGTTAACATTAACTTAATTTTAAATGACTAAGATATCAAATTTAGTAATCAAATTTAAAGATAGACGTGTTTTAAATCTTGGGAAGAGGGATTCAAAGATGGTAATGAAGTCGTGGAAAAAGGAGTTTTTACTACTTGAAAAAACAAAACACATATAATTAATCTATTTTTATTTGTGTTTTACAACATTTTCATCATATCCAACCACATGTAATGAGTAGAATGAATAAAAATAAGCTTACATTTTTTTCATGAAAATTTTCAACTTGCATTGGTGAATATGCATTGGTCTTATCCAAAACATATTAAGTGATTAATTGAAATTATAAAAAATTGAAAATTTTAAATTACATTTCATATGGATAGCAGACTAAAACAAATTGAATGGAAAAGGATTAAAAATTGGCTTGAAAATTGGTGCACATAATATTACCCCTTCAATTTCCAAACTATGCAAATTTTATGGAATTTAACAAAATGGCTATAATTATTAACATTTGCACTTTCTTTGCTCTTTGTTTTGTGAAAGCTTTAATCCTTGGTATGGAATATTTTCATATCTATTTCTTGGACACTAGTAATATTATAAAAATATTCCATTATTAAAGGTCAAATAGATCGGGCATGTCATATTTATGAGGAATATTTTCCAAACGATTATTTATTTTCTTGGCCGTGTGATTATTCTCATGGCAAAGATCAAAAGCCTAGTAAGGTTTTCTTTCATATATTCCTACGACCAAACTAAGCTTTTTGTGAATATAATTAAACCTGCTAATTTGTGAATAAATAAAATAAAAATTTCAAATTTTAAACCTTCGTTTGGTTTAAGAATTTACATTACAATTATGCTTTTATTATATCATAATTTTACTAATAACTCCTAATTTACATGTATGAATCCATGTAATTTATCCACATAAAATATTTATTAGTGGATCATAAATCAAATATAACTATATATTAAATGTTTTTATATTAGTCATATTAAATATGAGATATGATTCAATCTAAATAATTTATTTCAGTTTGAGTAATATAAATTAATATTAAAATATCAAACTAATTTTTTGAAATTATAAATTTTATTCATTTTAACACATAATCTAATATAATTGTGTAATAATATATTTTTACATGTGTAAAATAAAATACATATATTATATAAATTCTCATTTAAATTTATGATAAAAGTTTAATGTATAAGTAAACAATATATTTCCAACATCTTACATTTTTATTTTATTTTTAAATTGAAATATTATTATAAAAAAATTATAATGTATCCTATTCTTTTGCCATTAAAATTTATTTCAATGTATAATATTTAATTTAATGACATTAAAACATTGGATTATATATGAAATATATTATTTAAAATATTAAAGGTTTTTATATTACCTATATGACAAAATAAGTTCCTTACATGTTGTAGTTTAATATTATGTTCATCTGTACTCATATTAAGAACTTATTAATATCCATTTTTGAATCATTGTAAAATAATTGTATACCTAAGGTACCACATATTACTACATGGATAGTGTGATACAATGGTGTATTCTAAGTCATATATAAGTCATTTTATAAGTTTCATAAGTTTTGAACATACAATGGGACCCATTTTCCAATGACACAATATATTAATTAAATATTAAAAATGCCACAACATCATGACATTATTTTCCACGTCATTTGAAGTGGTTTAAATTCAGTTATACATATTCATTACTTGAAAAATTGACAATAAGATAATCCATGACAATGTTTTATTCTCTAGCACACACTCGAAAACCATAACAAGTGAAATATGGTCGATGGAAAATGGATGAAGTATGTCAATGTTGTAAGTTTAAATCATCTATCAATCATATAAATGACTAACTTATTATTCGTATCTATTCCACGTAAATAATGAAGTTGTAATATATGATTGTGGTCATTGATAGAGTCATTTATGACAATTAGTCATTGTTTCTTTGGTTGAAAAATGATAGAATTTCTATTAAAGTGTTAACTATGGTGTTAGAGTCCAACAAATAAGTGTTTTCCATCCACCCAATGTCATCCATCCCTCATATTGGCATTGTACTAGTGGCTATTGGTTCATTTTGGCCCATAATGGGTTTGTTACAAATGTGTACAAAGGGAAAGCCTCTCCCCAATATTGTTATGATCCCAGGATCGAACTTAAGAATTATAATAAGGGGATCCATCAAAATGTTTTATCATTGTTTGCCAACTTTCATGGTTCTATGTTATTTTATTTAAGCAACATATATGTGTCCAAGCACCCCATGTTACCATGCATGCACTTTAAATGTTTAGGGTGCATTCACCTTATATTTAATGAAAGTAGGTTTGTGCACCCTAGTCTTTGCACTCCATGATTATTATTTTATTTTATTTTGTGGTATATCTCTTGTTAATGGAGATTTGACCATCAAAAAATGTCCACTATGATGTTGCTACATAACAACATGGTAATTGACATGTGAATAATAGGGTCATACATGGTCACCATGAAGGCCCAATGTCATGCACACGGCAATGGGCATGCCTAGTACCCTTTTGCGAAGTTAGGTGCATGCACAAATTCTATAAAACCCTAATAGCATAGCCCAAATTTGTTATAGTGCTAGTGACAAATCATTGACTTGACTCGACATTAGTTATACAATACATAAATATTTTTAAAATCACCTTGTTTTTGGGCTTGCATTTGTCCTTTCATGTTAAATTTTTAATTATCCTTAAAGTCATTCAAGTAGAGGACCAACATTCCAAATTCAACACAAGATGGCAACCAACCTTCTTTATCCCCCTTTTCCCATAGCGTTCTTTGAAATATATTGGAATTTAACTTGCATGGTTAATATTTCAGTTTTTGACTCAATATTTTGATGTGAAATCCCACTTTCTAGTAGCCTATCAACGGTTAATATATTGTTTTTGATGTGGATGCCCACTATTGTAGTGTGAATGTTCCTTAATTCACAAATATTGGTCAAAAATATTTTTTTTCATATGTAATCAAGTATTAAAAAATAATGACTTTTCTTTAGCCATTTTCATGCAAATTAGATTTGATAATAAGTTATAAATAAGTTATCCTTCAACTTAATATCCTTTAAAATGCAAAAGCTCATTACAAATTTTTGTTGTTACAACAACAACTATATTACATTAACAATTTAATAATATTGAAAATTGTGAGGCTACTTTTGTCCCTCTATTTCCGGTTCTACAAGGTGACTATGCTTGAAGCACAAATGCTACTAATGAAGGGAAGAATGCAAGTGTAATTCTAGATGTTAGATTGCGTTTGTAGTTGAAATTAAGTAGCCCACCTTTTATGCAACATTCATGATTAAAACTAATAAATACATTTTTTTTCAAGCTCACACACTACACATCCTAGGGCTTCACGTCAAATTGACATTCATTTAGACCAATGTTTAAGACTCACACCATGTCCAACATAACTGCAGACCACTAGTCACTTAAAATGTTAGTTCTCACACATATGTTATTCAAAGCTGGCTTGCCATAGCTCTTTAGAAAGCTAACAACAAGGCGCATCTTGCTACCAAATCCTAGGCTCTGCAGCTAAACTAGCAAGAAGTTATGCTACAAAACCCGAGAGCGTTCTACAAAAGTGATAATTCAACCTTACTGCAGACCATCAGTCACTCAAAACATTGTTTCTAACACATACATTATTCAAATCCTACTTGCCTTAGCTTCTTAGAAAGCTAACTACAAGGTGCACCGACCTACCAAATCTTAGGATCTGCAGCTACACCAATAAGTAGTTACACTACCAAACCCGAGAGGGTTTTTGTGAAGGTAGTCGGTTCAACTTGACTGCAGACCTTCAGTCACTAAAAACCTCATTTCTAACACATACCTTGTTCAAATCCGGCTTGCTTTAGCTCGTTAGAAAGTTAACAAGGCGCATCCACCTACCAAATCTTAGGATCTACAGCTACACCAGTAAGGAGTTATGCTATGAAACCCGAGAGGGTTCGTGAGGTTTCTCTAAGTTCCGACCTTCCAACACTATCACTTATCACCCCCATTCCTTAAAACTATTACAAGATCTTCCCTCTACTTTACTTCCTTCTCCCTCTCCTAAGACTCATCATTATTTGCCTCCTCGAGAAGCTTGTCGAACAAGTATTCAAGATTGCGTGAAAATTATCTCCGGGGCAAGAGAGAGAGAGCCCCCTAATCATCCGAGCCCGCCTTTTAAAGAGAAGGTGAAAGGAGGTGAAGGTGGATCCCATGCTTGGTGGTGAATGGAAGATTCCATGCTTGGTGGTCAATGGAAGATCCCATGCTTGGTGGTCAATGGAAGATCCCATGCTGGGTGGCCCATGGAATGTGAAGGAACACACCTTTTCACCTCTTCCAATTCCCCCTAACAACTTTACTTTAAACCTTCAATTTTTTCCTTTAGCCTTACGGTTTTACTTTACCACGGTCCTAAGCCATTACTCACGCCTTTCTTTCCTCTTCTTCGATCTATAAATTATGATTGCGCACCTTAATGTAACAAGTCTTTCACACCTTCATTGTCAATTTGATTTTGATTGAAAATTTGACTTTTTCCTTTGCTTGAATTTATGGCGTCGCGCACAATCACATCTTACGAGCCACAAACCTCACAAGCGAATGAAGAACCGCCTCCGGAATCGTCTCTAGATCTTACCCTAACACAGCATCCTCGTGATGAAGAACCCGAACCTCGAGAGGTGCGTGCTCGTCTTGAAGTCGAACCCCTTCGAGCCTGGTACTATTGAATTTCTCCGAACTCTCGCACCCTGGTGATCTTGCTACAAGTCAACCCCGCTTCTGGTGACGAGCTCGAGACTGTTTGCAAAGGTTGTTACGAAACTGAAGATACTTTATCTTCGCATGGTCTTCAGTTCCCGACATTGGTCACTATCGTTGGTTGTGCGGCCTGATTCGCTGGCTGCCTCCTAATAGCAAGGCGGACTACCTAGTTCGCACCATCCGACGCATCCTAGATTTCCTGCAGTTGTGAACTATCACTATGGCATAACTCAAGATTTTACATGTACTTGCAGCTCCTTGTTGAGCTTATCCCTATTATAAATAAATGTTTCAATTATCATCAAACTCCTATCGCCATTGGCCCACTATCATACTATCTATTTAATCGTTGAATTGCCTCGAATTAACCCTACGTTCAATGGCTTGAAAATTATTCTATCTCTATTAAACCTTTCATTAACACCCCTTCAACTGTTTCAAGAATTTCTAACATCCTTGCTACTCCTAAATACCATAACAAGACTAATGTTGTGTTGAACACCGCAAATTTGGTGCC
>Ga0116230_10004732_pt1 | contig 13340 bp, 9 predicted proteins | sample S1TSphfallax_3_FD_88678 | JGI IMG/M metagenome (GOLD analysis project Ga0116230, IMG submission 88678) | Host-associated microbial communities from peat moss isolated from Minnesota, USA - S1T2_Fd - Sphagnum fallax MG | ecosystem: Host-associated > Plants > Peat moss > Unclassified | place: USA...
AGGCGCCGGTTTGCGCCGCCGTCGGCGTTCCGCCCAACCTCCCGGTCGCGCTGTCGAAGGTTGCCCAACTCGGCTTGTTCATGACGGAAAACGTGAGCTTTCTTCCAGAAGTATCTTCGGCCGTGGGTTGAAACACGTAGGCGTGGCCGGCGGTGACCTGAGTCGCGGGCGTGCCGCCTATGACGGGAACGGTGGTGGTGGGTGCCTTGACCGAAATAGAGAAGGCGGGCAGCGCCGCGGCGGATGACCCATTGCTCACCGTGATGCCGATGCCCGAATACTCTCCCTCCTGAGCCGTGGTGGGAGTGCCGGACAGGGCGCCGGTCGCCGTATCGAATGCGGCCCACGGCGGGCAGTTGATGATCGAGAAGGTCAGCGTGCCCTTGCCGCTCGCCGTCGGCGTGAAGCTATAACGCTGGCCCGCGACGACGGTGGACGGCGGAATGCCGCTAATGACGGGCGGTGCTGTCTGAACCGGCGAGCCGGCAAGGACCACGATGTCGAACGGACCGATGGTGGCGCGGGCAGCCCCTTCAACCGCCGTGATGGTGATGTCCCCACTCGATCCCAAATCACTCGACGTTGGGGTTCCCGCTAGCGTACCCGTCGTAGCGTCGAAAGTAGCCCAGTCGGGCAGGCCCACTACCGTGAATGACACGGCGCCTTGTGGATTGGTGACGGTCACGGTTGGCGTGAACGAATAGGCGTTGCCGACCGTTGCCGTGGCCGCGGGCACGCCTCCCAAGGTGATCGACGACACGGGGGAGCCGCCCGACGAACTCGAGCTGCCACCCGATGAGCCGGAGCTGCTTCCGGACGAACTCGAATCGCCGCCCGAACTGGACGCGCCGCTCGACGTGCCCGAGCTGCTCGATGTGCCAGAGCCACTCGACGAACTGGAGCCGCCGCTCGATGAGCCGCCACCGCTGCTCGAGGACCCGCCGTCGGCAGTGGGGTTGGACGTTGATGGCGCTGAATCGCTGCTGGAGCCGCCACCGGAACAGGCCGTCATACAGACGAGCGCCAGCAGAGGCAAGAGCGCGCCAAACCACGATCCCACACGCACATTGCGGCTTTTAACCTTCGTAGCCGCCAGATTCCTACTCATCCCGAGACCCAATCCCTTGCATTTTTCGATTCTTTAGACCCAGCGCCATTTAATTATGCAACGCTGATTGTTGCAACCGGTCATTCATTCTCGGCATCGGCTGGCGAATTGTGAAATGATCTGTTAAATCAACTCACGCGGGCGTTGAGGCGGTGCCTTGCGATGTGACGATTTCCATCCGCGTTTGCGGCACCGATCGCGGCATACCGTTGCCGCCCGGGTTATTGTGCAGCGATGTGGAGTTCAAACACGCGGCGTTTATAGGGCGGCGGTGTTCAAGGTAGTATGCTCAAGTGATTGATTTCCAAATTTTCGGCCAGGCCAATGTCATGACCAAGATTGGTTTTTTCCGATCTATTGGCGCATGGATAGCGCTCTTGAGTCTGGCGTTGTCGATGGAGCCGGCAGCTTTCGCTCAGGCGCCGGGGATGGCGCAGCCGGCCGCGGAAGCGACCGGGGACTACCGCATCGGACCCGGCGACAGTTTGCAGGTGTTCGTCTGGCGCAATCCCGATTTGACGGTCACGGTGCCGGTCCGACCCGACGGCAAGATTTCGACGCCGTTGGTGGAAGACATGGTGGCCGTCGGTAAGACGCCTTCCGGATTGGCTCGTGACATCGAGAAGGCATTGGCCGAGTACGTCAAGGCACCCCAGGTGAATGTCATCGTCACGCAGCCTGCCAGCGTCTTCAGCCAGGTCAAGGTCATTGGGCAGGTACTGCATCCGCAGGCTCTGCCGTATCACGATGGGATGACGGTGCTCGACGCGGTGCTTGCCGTCGGCGGATTGGGTCAATTCGCGGCCGGCAACCGATCGCACGTGGTTCGCGAATTGAAGGGCAAACAAACGGAGCTCAAGGTGAAACTGGAAGCCTTGGTCAATGATGGTGATATGAGCCAGAATCTGGCGCTAAGGCCGGGTGACGTCCTGGTGGTGCCGGAGAGCCGCTTCTAATGACGGTAAGACGCCGATGACGCCCGCCATCGAGAAGGTAATGGAAGAGCTGGCCGGTTCATGGCGATTTCGCTGGTTCGGGGTGGCGGCATCGTTCCTCGTCGCTGCCGTTGGGTGGGCCGTCGTCTTTTCGCTGCCCGATCGCTACGAGGCCGACGCGCGCATCTTCGTCGATACGAGCACGGCGCTGAAGCCCGCGCTCAAGGGACTGACGACGGACCAGGACGTCGACGGTCAAATCAACTACGTGCGCCAATCGCTGTTGGCCGGCCCGCAACTGGAAAAGATCGCGCAGGAAACCGGTGTCATGCCCGCTTCCGTCACCAATCAGGTACAGCGGCAGCGAATCCTCGATGCGTTCAGTAGTCGTATCTCCCTGACCGTCGCGAGTGCCGGTAGCATGGGCGATGAGCGCAGCACGGCCGGCACCATTTATAGCATCGACTATCTCGACAGCGTGCCGGAACGCAGCCTCGCCGTGGTCAAGACCTTGCTCGACACGTTCGTCGAGCAGACCTTGGGCGGCAAGCGCGCAGGCTCGGCCACGGTGCAGAAGTTTCTCGAGACGCAAATCAAGGATTACGAGAATCGCTTGAGTGCAGCCGAGGATAAGATCGCGGCATTCAAGAAACAAAATGTCGGCCTGATGCCGAGCGAGCAGGGAGGGTATTTCACCCAACTGCAGAATGAGACGGATGCCGCCAAGAAATCCGAAACCCAGCTGGCCATTGCCGTCAGCCGTCGCGACGAGTTGACCAATCAACTGCATAGCGATGCGGCGATCTCCGCAGCTGGAAGCAACGCGACGTTGCCGGGTGGCCAAAGCGGCGGGGGCAGCGACACACTGACGCGCATCCAGGAGACCCAGGCGAAGCTGGATGATTTGTTGCTCAAATTCACCGATCGGCATCCGGATGTGATCGCGACGCGGGCGACTCTCGATGAACTCAAGAAACGACGGGCCTTGGAACTGGAGGGCTTGAAACGCGGCGATGCTGGCGCGATCGCATCGAGCGGCGCCGCCAACAATCCTGTGTATCAAAGCATCCAGCTGGAACTCAGCAAGGTGGAAGTCGAGATCGCAGCGTTGCGCCGGGAAGCCGCTCAGCACGAGAGCACGGTGCTCGAGTTGCGTAAGAGCGTCAATAGCGCACCGCAGGTCGAGGCCGAATTCCAGCAATTGAACCGCGACTATGACGTCAACAAGGCGGAGTATACGGCACTGGTCGAGAACTACCAGAAGGCCCGGCTGGGTGAACAGGCGGACAATGCGGGTTCGGTGCGTTTCGAAGTGGTGCAGCCGCCGGTTCTGCCGCTGACGCCCGTATGGCCGAGGCGGGTCACGGCGCTGGCGGGCGTCTGGTTGCTGTCCATCGGCGTGGGTGTGGCCGTGGCCTATGGGATTAATTTTCTGCGACCGGTGATTCACTCGGTGCGCGGTGTGGGTGAACTGACGCCTTTCCCCATCTTGGGGACGGTTAGCGTCGCATTCCCCAGCCGTAAGCGATTTCTATTCAGACGCCATTTATGGCGCTTTTCAGTCGCAGCGTTTTGCTTGACGCTGGGGCTGGTCGTGGTGCTGGCTTTGAATTGGGCGGGGGCGCGGCTAACCATCACTTCCATTAAGACCCTGGTGAAGATATGAGTCTTGTCGAAAAAGCCATGACGCGCATGCGCAAGTCGGGTGACACCTCGCGCTCCGCCGATACGACCGGCGAACTCCCGATCATCAGCCCGAGCGGTGAGGACATGAACGAGCCGGTCAAGACCGCGAAGCGGCTCGTGATCGAGCTGAACTCTCTTCGCGCCGGTGGGTATCTGCCCGAGCCCGACAAGGATCGCCAGTTCGCCGACCACTACCGCCAGATCAAGCGGCCACTGATCCGTAAGGCGTTTGCCGCGCCGAACGGACCCTTGGAACCGCGCGTCATCATGGTGACCAGCGCGTTGCCAGGAGACGGAAAAACCTTCACGAGCATCAATCTTGCATTGAGTCTGGCGCGCGAGCGCGACCTGTCGGTGCTGCTCGTGGACACCGATTTGCCGAAGCCGCATGTCAGCCGCATTTTCGGCGTGCAGCATGCTTATGGATTGTTGGATGCGTTGGTGGATGACAGCGTCGCAATCGAGTCGTTGGTCATGCCGACCACGATCAAGGGTTTGTCGCTGTTGCCTGCGGGTACGTCGACCGACGGTGCATCGGAATGGCTGACCAGCGAGCGCATGCGCCAAATACTCAAGAATCTCATCAGCGCCAATCCGCGGCGCATCGTATTGCTGGATTCGCCGCCGCTACTCATTACCAGCGAAGGCAAGGCGCTCACCAGCCTGGCCGGACAGGTGGTGCTGGTGGTCCGAGCGGGCCAGACCCCTCGACAGGCGGTGCTGGATGCCGTCGCGCTTTTTACAGAACAACAGGCCGGCGGCATCGTGCTCAACGAAGCACGTGGCGGCATCATGCAAGGCTATTACGGTTATGGGTACGGAAAATACGGCTCTGACGGCAGCGATGGCGCTGCGCCTCAGTCTTAGCAGATTGGCGGCACCCCTCCTCGGGATATTGGTTTGCGGGGCAGCATCGGCGGAGACGCCGCCGGCACAGGCATTCACTTACGGCGCCGATGCCGGCATCGGCGAGTCCGACAACATTGGACTCGTGCCGAAGAATGGAATCAGCCAGACCATCGCCTTGGCGGATGTCGATTTCGCGGTTCATGAACAGACTCGGCTGTTGGAAGCGAATGCAAAAGGGGATTTCAGTTTCCTCGATTTCCTCGAGGGTGCCTACGGCAGCGAATTGGTCGGGCGCTTCGACGGCACGGGCCGTGTCGCCATAGTGCCGGAGCATTTGAGTTGGGTCTTGCAGGATGATTTCGGTCAGGCGCAAATCGATCCCTTCGCCCCCGTGACGCCCGGTAATCGTGAGAACGTCAATTATTTGAGTACGGGCCCCGACGTGGATTTTCGGCTCGGCAGGACTGGATTCGTCGATTTCACGGCTCGCTATGCCCGTACGCAATTCCAGGTGAGCCCGTTCGACAGCGATCGGTTCCAATCGACGATTGCTTTGGGATTACCCCTATCGGCGCTGTCGACCGTGTCGGTTGACGTCAGCGCCGAGCGGGTGCTTTTCGACAAGACGGTGGTCGACGATGTTCGGGTCAACACGGACTTCGATCGCAGCAGTGTGTACGCCCACTACGATCTGCAGGGAGCTCGGACGACGCTGACGGCGAGTGCCGGGTTGACGAAGGTCGATCAGAGCAATGAATCGCTGACCGGCCCTCTGTTCAAGCTGGATCTGACGCGAACGTTGACGTCGGCCGCCAAGGTCAAGGTGATACTCGGGCGCGACGTCACCGATGCGGCGACGGGCTTCGCGAATCTCGCCAATGGGGCGGTCAGCAGCAACACGACGACGCTGAGTCCGGCCGGCACCACGCCCGCGGCGGTCACCTCGACCAACTATACGGTCACGTATGGTTCGGTCGGCTGGGAATACGTGCGCAATCGCACCCGGTTCAGTCTCGACGGACGCTGGGAACGGGATTCTTATGGCGGCCAGCCGCAACTTGATCTCACCCGAGATAACGCCGATGCGAGCGTGCAGCGCGACTTGACCAGTCGTTTGACCGCGCAGCTGAACGCAACTTTGTATAGGACCAGCTATGCCGACATCGACTCGACCGAGCGGGATGTGTTGGTCGGGGGTGGCTTGACCTACCGAACGGGCCGCGGGATCGAGGTCAAGTTCAAATATGACCATGCGTCTCGCGTGGTCGACGCCTCTACGGTGGCCGATGGGCGCGGCAGCGGCTACACCGAGAACCGACTGTTTCTGACGGTAGGCTACCGGCCGCGGAAGGCGCCGCCGCAATAACGCAGGCGCGGCCGATCGACTTCACCACAGCCGCCAATCGCCCCAGACTAATACGGTGGCCCCGAGCAACGCGTTCGTGGTCGCGTGGGCGGCCACGGCCTCGCCAAGGGAGTTGCGATGGGCCGCAAGTCCACCATAGGCCATTCCTGCCAGAATACCCGGACCCCAGAGGGCACCGTGCACCACCCCAAACGCAATGGCGGTGATGCCGATCGCCACAGGTGACACCGTTCGATACGGGACTTGGTCGAAATCGACGCTGACCAACCGTCGCATCAGATAACCGCGGTAGCCGAGTTCCTCTGCCAATGGCACGATGAAGATCGATGCAGTCAGTCTCGTCGCTATCCAGAGAGTTCGTGCGCCCGTCCCGAGACGGACCAACTCGCCGGGCATGGTGGCGCCTGGGATCAGCAGATGGGCGGCCACGATCCAAATCACGAACACCAGCGCGCCTACCGCCGGGCCGCGCCAGCTGAAGTGCCAATCAAGGGCCAGCAGCGCTTTTCGATAGCAGATCAGCGCGACGGCTCCCGCCGCCCAGCGCAAGGCATAGAAAATCTCGAATGTGCCCGACAGGGCACGCGATACCGCGCCGGCGGCGAGTATGGCGAGGATCGGAATCAGATACGGCGCGGTCGTGTTCTCGCTGCGATGGGTCTGGCCGGCAGGCGCGGCGTCGCGATTGAGCCACGCACTGCGGCGGCTCAAGCTCACGACGCCACAGGCGACCAGATTGAAGGCAATCCATCCCGCCTGCGAATGAAAGCCAAAGGCGGCGACATCCGGGTACCCGGCGTTGCCGATCAACAGCAGGGCGGCGATCCGTAAGACATTCAGGCAGAACATCGCAATGAGGCCGGCCGGAATCAGGAGCAGGGCTCGCGGGAAGATGTATTCGCGCCGAAAGTAGTGAAGCCATACGGCGATGAATACGAGCATCAGGCCCATTCCCTCGAGCCCCGAGCAATAGCTCGTGATCTCCACGGCAAAATGGTCGGTGCTGACGATGCGCGTCGCATCGTCGGACTTGAGCGTGGGCAGGATGGGCAACAGGACCAACCGCACCCAATCGAAGGTGATGCCCGTCACCGGAACCCATAGGCTTTGGCTCGCGCTCCAGGCACCCGTGCCTAGCAGCGCGGCGATGCCGGCATAGAGCCACACCGTTCCAGGCGCCCTCAACACGCGCGACCACAGCGACCAGGGGGCCATGCAGAGCGCGGCGGTCAAGGCTGCAACCAGCCCCAGGAGAATCCAAGCGGAGGCCTCGATGCCGAATGCCCATGAACCGTTGCCGTTGAGGTAGAGCAGATGGCTCAACGGCATCAGAAGCACGATGAGCAGGATGTGTGCCCACAGCCAGTTCAGCCGAATCGGCGTGGTCCGGATCGTCTCATTCAGCCACGACAGCTGGTTGCGCAAGCGCACGTACGTAAGGACGGCGAATACGCTCGCAAACGCGACGAGGAAGCGCAATCCCCAGTGCTGGGCATTTCGCAAAAGCGCTCCCAATCCTTGAGACGCTTGCGCGTTGGCCGTGTTCACACAAGCTTGCAGAAGCATCTTCTCGCCCAAAATCATCAGGGCGAGAATGAGAAGGCGGTGGTTGAAATTGAGAGACTTAAGGGCCCGCTTGCCGGGCGAATCTATGCTGAGGAGGGCGCGGCTGAGGAGGGCGCGGACCACTATCTATGGCTGTGTGACTTCCCCAATGCTGCCGATGATAGGCATTCTTGGCACGCGCGGGTGACGCTTGTCCGAATCGAGGGCGGCAGCAGCGTGACGAATGCGCAATTCCACACGCCATAGCAACAAAAAGATCAGCGGCCCGCGCACCAAATACCGCTTCGCCAAACGCCGCGGATTCATCATGAGACGGAAGAACCATTCGCACCCGAGCCGTTGCATGAAGCGCGGCGCCCGCTTCTCGGCCCCCGTGATGTAGTTGATCGCGGTGCCGACGCACAGTGCGAGTCCGGTGGCCTTGCCGCGCTCCTTGAGGCACTGCGCAATCACTTCCTGCTGGGGTGATCCCACGGCGAGGAAACAAAAACGAAAAGGTCCGACGGCTTCGATGGCGCTCAAACACGCCTCGACGGCTTCGGGATCCTTGATGAAGCCCATGGGCGGATCGATATGATGCAACGCGTTCATACCGAATCGGGCACGCAAATCCGCCGCCTGGCCGGGAGTGCCCCCGACCAACACCACGACGTCGTCCGGTTTGACGAGATTTGTGATCACCGCGCTCGTCAGATCGCTGCCGAGACACACCTTGACGACCTGACGCTTCAGAAAATTCAGCATGTACGCCAAGAAGCGGCTGTCGAGCAGCACGTAGGACGCATGCGAGTACAGCTTTCTAAACTCGGGATCATAGTAGTGACGAATCACATGATCGACATTCGGCGTGACGACGTAGCCATAACGCTCCGAACCAAAATCCGCCACGACCGATAGGGCTTCGGAAAGATCATAGTCATCGATATCCAACACATTGACCATAAGAAGTCAGCCTCTATCTTTCCGCGCGTCTGCTGAGAATTGCTGCAGTGTTAACACGCAGGCATGCTAACGCTAAAGCTAAACATGCGATTGTGAATCCCTTCTCTGTTTCGTGGCTCGGCATGTTTTCTGCGAAGCACCATCGCATGATACTAGAACGTTAAGTCAAGGTTAAGCAACATACGTGCCAAAGATGAGCTGTGCCGATGCTTCGTCAGAGGCGAAATATCCGTGGTCTGGCAATCACTTAGCGCGCCCACGCAGCCTTGGTTTAAAGCCGAAACGGTGAGATGCACCGACGCAGGTCGGCGACGTTCGCAAGCGCCCGCATCGGGTGCAGGGTCGACCCTGATTATCGGCGCGATATGTCAAGTTCGCGATGCCGCAGGGGTATCAGTCGTTACAGTCGTGGCTCGTATGGTCGGCTATAAGCGACAGGTTGCCATGGATTCTCGTTCACGATTCAATTCTGACCATACGTTATTCGCTCGTACTTGAAAGGCAGGGAATGAATATGCAGATCGAGATAAACACTGAGGACGGCTCGTTATCGCCTAGTTTGACAAGAAGTCGAACGGGATTCGGAGCCTTCGTTCGCGTTGCCGCGCTGGCCGCGGTCAGCCTATGCGGACAAGCATGGGGTGCAACTCCCCTCAATCCAACCTCATCGTTGGGCACCAATCTGCAGCCTGTCAACTATTACACCAGTGAACAGCCATTCTTGAACATATTCAAGACGGGCGGCGGGTGGATCACTCATGGTTCCGGCGCGTGGGATACGAACGAGGAGCAGTATCTGAATCTCGATTCGGACGGTTATCCGAAGACGATGACGACGGTCGGCGATCCGAATTCGCAAAAGTTCACGTCGGTCGGAGTGTTGTTGCTCCGTACCCAGCCCGTCACCGCCAACGGGCTGTATCCCACGGGGCAGTATGTGCTGCTCTACGACGGCCAAGGCACCATCACCGCGGCGATGGATGCCGCGGTCGTCAGTGCGGCCCCCGGTCGCGTCGTCCTCAACGTGGCCAAGGCATCGGAAGCCGGCATCGAAGTCTTGATATCCGCGACCGATCCGAATCACACCGGGAACTACATCCGCAACATTCGGCTCGTCAAAGCCGAGTACGAAGCCTCTTTGAATGCCGGTGAACTCTTCAGTCCGACGTTCATCAACCTGGTCAAGAATTTCCGAGCACTGCGCTTCATGGATTGGTTCAACACCAACGGCAGCACGCTCTCATCTTGGGCCAATCGCCCTCTGCCGTCGAACGCCTTCTGGGGCGCAAAGCCGGGCGTGCCCATCGAGGTGGCCGTGCAATTGGCCAATGAGATTGGGGCCGATGCCTGGTTGAACGTGCCCATCATGGCGGACGACAACTACATCACGCAGATGGCGACGTTGGTCCATGGCCTGCTGGGGACATCGCAGCGCGCGTACGTCGAACTCAGCAATGAGGTATGGAACGGCGTATTCACGCAGAATGCCTATTCCATCAAGCAAGGCGTGGCGCTGTTCCCCCAAGCCATGAATCGTTGGTACAGCGGTTGGGAATGGTACGGGATGCGCGTCGCACAAATGTCGGATCTTTGGTACGCCGTCTATGGACCATCGGACTTCAAGTCGCGCGTGTCGATCGTGATGGCGGGCCAGGCGCCGAATCCGGAGGTGATCCAAGAAGCGCTGACCACGCCGGATTGGACCGGCCCGGGAAATGGTCCCGCGCTCAACCATCACATCGGCGTTGCGGCGATCGCGCCGTATTTCTTTGGGGCCTTGGATGCGGCTGACCTCAACACCATGTTGGCGTCGTCCGATGGTGGCTTGAAGGATCTGTTCGCCACGGTGTATTCGCAGGCGGGATTCTCGAGCGCTCCCCCCGGCGGTTGGATCGTCGGGCAATCCAATGCGTGGACTATCAAGACCGTGCAGATGTTGAAACCGTATGGCATCCCGTTGGTCGCGTATGAAGGCGGTCAATCGATGGAAGGTTTTCCGACTTATCATGATGGGTCACCGCAAGTGAACCTGTTCATCGCCGCCAATGTCGATCCGCGGATGGCCACGGCCTATACCGCGTATTTCAATGGCTGGAAGCAAAGCGGCGGAACGTTGTTCATGCAGTTCACGGATTCCGGCGCCGCGGGTCAGTTCGGAGAATGGGGTGCGCTCACATCGAGCTTCCAACCCGTCTCGCCGCTGTCCGTCGCTCCGCCGAAGTGGCAGGCCATTCAAAACTTCATGGCCAGCACGCCGTGCTGGTGGGCCGGCTGCTCTCGGTCCGCAAACGGAGCGCCGACTCCCACGCCACAAGCTCCTTCGGGCCTCAAGGTCCAATAAGAGCGGGGGTCCGTGTAGCGGGCGAGACCCGCCACACGCACCAGCGGCGACGCCCTCAGCGAGGAGGGCGATCGCTGCTGGTTACTGTGCTTTAGGCTGTGGGGGTGCGCCAGATGCGGGCGGCGTGGCTGCATCCGACGTCGGCACGAGCATGAAGCCGAAGTCCGGCTTGCTGTTGAAATCGCCCTTGCCGACGATGACGCCATGGTTGTTGATGCCGGTGGCCGCCTTGAGCTTCCATCCCGAATCTTTGGGAATTTGCTTGTTGAGATCCAAGAATCCGCTCGGCCGGCTCCAGATGAACGCTCGGTCGGCCTCCGACACGGGGCCGAACGCGCCGACGATCACGTCGCAGTCATTCATCGAGTAGGGCTTGCTCAAATGCTTCTTGTGTAGGACGAGGGTTTCCAGATTTTCGCCATCATAGAGAAAGACGGCCGGAAATGACTGAATCACCGCATGACCGCGGTCATTCACGCTGATGCCCGTGCTGTACTTATCCGGCGGGCCGATCTGTTTGAGGCCATCGGCTTGAGTCCACAGGAAGGCGTGATATTGCGATCGTTCGTCGTACGTGGTTCCCACGACCATGCCCTGGTTGTTGATCGCGGCCATCGAGCCGCCGCAGCACGTGGTCAACGGCTTCAAGACGTTATGGGTCCATGACGCGGGCTGCATGGTCTTACCGTTCGGTCCCAGTGCTTCACCGACCACGACATCGGCATCGTTGATGCCGGAAATCCGCGGCTGAGTGCCGTCGAGGACGGTGAGTTTGTCGTGGGCAAATAGGAATGCCGTGCTCTTGTCCAGGGTGTTGTCATGCGCATTCCCGGCGACGTGACCCTTTTGATTGATGGTGATGGCCTCGGCGGTCGAGAAACCGGGTGGCAGTGGAATCACGTGCAGTTCACCACGCTGCGTCCAAGTCGCAGCATGAAAATCGTGCGTGTTACCGGCCACCATGCCGTTGTCCGCGATGGCGGTCGGCACCAGCGGCAGGGCGACGACCGTGTATTGGTGGGCAGTGCATTCGACCGGCGGATCGGCGGCGGCGGGGGTGCTGATGCACACCGCCGCCGCCATGCTCGAGGCTATTCGCTTGATCACTCAGCCGTCACACGTGTTGCCGATCTTCAATGAGTCAGATCTACGGCCAACACTACCACATTGGTATCGATCGGTAACGCCAGGCTCTTCACGGTTTTGGCGCTGTTGAGCGTAAAGGTGTAGTCATAGAGGTACCACGGTCCGGTCTGGGTACCACCGCTCGGCGTCACTCGATACGCAGCGCTGGTCGCGACCGCTTCTCCGGCATAGCCCGCGGCTGGACCACCCCAGTTGCTCAGGCTCTGATAGAACGTGGTCGTGGTCCCATCCGTGTAGGTCACCACGAATGGCTGGGTGGTTTGATTGCCGTTGAAACCGGCACCGAGGAAACTGAGCTTGGTGTACGAACCCGCGGTCAACGGAATCGTCGTGGCGGACACACCGCTGGCAGGACCCGCGGTCGACAGGCTGTAGGGTATACCGGCTGCGGTGACAGACGTTCCTATGAGATTGCCCGGGTAGGTATAGCCGTGCCCGTCGACTCCCGCCCCGGTCACGGCCGTGCCGGGCGTACCGATCGCATACACGTTCGCCACTCCGGACAGACCGACGTACACGGTGCCCGATATCGTATAGGTCGCGCTGACGACCGCGCTGTTGCTATAACCCGTGGCCACCGCGAGCGCCTTGATGGTGGTCGTCGTCGCCACTGTCAATCCGGTGGTGTATTTCGCAGATGCTGTCGTTGGCGTACTGCCATCCAAGGTGTAGTAGATCACGGCGCCCGCGGTAGAGTCGGTCAGGCTCACCGTCTGCGTCGATGAATACGTCCCTGTCGGCTCGCTGAACGTTGGGTTCGATGCTGCCGCGGCCGGTGTGAGATCCACGGCCAGCACCGCCACGTTCGTATTCGTGGGCAGCGTCAGGCTCTTCACGGTCTTCGCGTTGTTGAGGGCAAAGCTGTAGGCATACAGGTACCATGGTCCCGTGTTGGTGGTCCCGGTCGGCGTGATTCGATAAGCCATCGTCACGGCGATGGATTCGCCGGTGTAATTCTTGGGTATACCCCAATCGCTCAAGGATTGCGTGAACGTCGTGGTCGTGCCATCGGTATACGTCACGACGAATGGCTGGTTCACTTGGCTGCCGTTCAAGCCCGTCCCCAGCAGGTTCAGACTCGTATACGAGCCCGCGGGCAAGGTGATCGTCTTGCTCGTCACGGCGGTATTGGCGCCGGCGGCGGGCAGGGCGTACGTACTGCCGCCGTAAGTGACCGACGTACCGAGCAGGTTGGACGCATAGGCATAATCATGGCCGTCGAGTCCGCCCCCGGTCACGGCGGTCCCCGATTTACCAACCCCATACAAATTGTCTGAGGCCGTCAAGCTGACGCCGATCGGCGTGCCACCGGCGATGTTGATGGTGTAGGTAGCGCTCGCGACCGCGCTGTTGGTGTAGCCCGTGGCGACCGCGATGGCGTTGACCGTGGTCGTGGCGCTC
>Ga0116230_10004734_pt1 | contig 13339 bp, 10 predicted proteins | sample S1TSphfallax_3_FD_88678 | JGI IMG/M metagenome (GOLD analysis project Ga0116230, IMG submission 88678) | Host-associated microbial communities from peat moss isolated from Minnesota, USA - S1T2_Fd - Sphagnum fallax MG | ecosystem: Host-associated > Plants > Peat moss > Unclassified | place...
AATTGTCAAATTTGATGATTGGTCTATCTACCCTAATGGGATTTTGAGAGGGTTTTTCAAATTCCTTAACCTTTAGATACAATGTATTTATGAAAAAATGACAAACCTAAGTTTGTTAAAAATTTGAGTTCAATTCTATGTACAATACACTTAGATAGAGATCAAAATTGTTTGTTACCAATGTTGTATGATCAAATAGAAGTGATCACATGATTTCAAAATACACCTTACTTGTTACCTTTTGAAAATGGATTAATTGCTTGTACTACTAAGGGATTTGGCATATTTCACCTTATGATTGACTAACTTTTGGGTGCATTAGCAGAAATTAACTATAGTAAAAGTGGATAGATAACGTGTTGCAAAAGAATTCCAAACCCAAAATAGTTGAATTAAGTTCAATCTATGTACATTACATATGGACAACAATTAAAAATTGTGTCCTATGGATGTTGTATGATCAATTAAAAATTAGAAGGGATCACATGATATTACAACCTATTTGTTTCATTTTTAATTTTTTTAAGAAGGTATTAATTGCTTGCATTACTAAGGGATGTGGCATATTTCACTAAAATTTGGATGAACTAGAACGAATTAGGTGCTAACCACAGTCAAAATGATTGTCGTATTTCAAAAGAATTCCAAACCAGCCTTTTTTTTGTTGGCTATATGTAGCCAAAATCTTATATTATTAATCAAAAGTGCTAAAGTCATGTGCTTTTTGAGATTTTCAATAGTAAGAGTTCGACCAAAATATAAGGAAAATCATCTGATTTACATACATGGTTCAAGTAGGTAGCCAAAAATATTCAAAGATGTTTTCAAAAAATTGCTTTCATATTTAGCTTGTAGCCAAACTTGGCTAAATCTTCTTGTGGATCATCACCATGTTGGCTATAACACAAAATTGCCAATTTTTATTTTTATTTCCCAAACCCCAATTATTTGGAAATCTGAGTTTAATATTACTACCTATGTAGATAAAGTAGAGACAGAAATAAAAAAAATCTGATAATTAGGTTACCCCCACCAATGTTGTATGATCAACTAGAAGTGATCACATGATTTCAATGCACAAAACTGCTTGTTACATTTCCTGAAAATGTAGTAATACTTAAGGTGTAGTCACACTTGGTGTTAAGGATTCTAGTGTTGAGTCCTCTAACATCATGCTAGTCATTTAAGACTTAAACCTACTTATTATGAAAATTTTATGTTAAGTTAGCATTCACTTAACATTAAATTATCACCGATTTAACATTACATGCCACCTAGGATGCTGCCTAGATTTTCATTTAACACCGACTTAACATCAAGTGTGAATGCACCATTAGCCTGGTTCTTCTAAAGAAACAGAATTTGACTCCAATTGCAAAACATTGTCAATTTTCAAGCTCCAATTCCATAGTGAGCTTGATCCTGCCAGTCAAATACGTAGGTACCTCAAAACAAGACTTAACGTCCCACTTTACACAAGGAGTTTGAGGCCAAAGTTGAACCCAAATCAAGCAATCCTATTGGTGCAGCTATTGAAATTAGTGCCAAGCGCCTTATGCTAAGAGTCAAGGCCAAACTAAAATACAATATTTTAATGCATGATTATTTGGCCTTGTTGGATTGAAAATTGGATCCTCAAGTTGATAGGCAATCCTTTTTCACCCTTGGGGCCATCACAAGGCCAAATAATGGCCCCAAGGGTGAAAAAGGATTGCCTATCAACTTGAGGATCCAATTTTCAATCATTGGGGCCAATGATGTAACAATAAAATATTACTTATTCCTTAAAATTTATACTTTGTGATCCAATGGAACTCTGCAATCCCTATAGTATAATTTGTGCCTCTCCACTTTTTCCTCATCTTTATATTGCCCTTTGTCTATTGTTCTCGCTTACATAACAAGAAAGGGGTGGGGGGTAGGGTATAGATACTTCTTCATTAAACATCCCCCTCCCAAGGCCATAACATATCGAATATCAATTCATAAACTATGTCATTGTTTGTTGTCGACTCAGCTGTCTACAACTAATGTGCACATTTGACTAAGTGAAGAATATTTTGAAATATTGTTGAATATTTATATATGTATTTTTCAAAATGAAATCTTCAAAATAAATAAATTATTCAGCAGACACATGCTGAAGCTACCAAGGTACTAGGATATATATTTTAAAGATTTCACACATATTAAAATCCTATCAAAAAATGAAAAGGGAAAAAGAATGTCGAGTATTTGAGATTAGTGATGCTGAGGACAAGGTTTGGAATATCATTACTGCTGGTAAATATTTGTTATAGTTGTATTAATTAGTTTTGGGTATGTTCAAAGTGAATTCTTTTTCTTCGTGATGGGCCTCTTTGATTGGCCACATTGCCAGAAAAAAGAACATTCACACTATTGACAATCACAAAATAGACAATAATGTAGCCTTTCCCTTTGGTCTCAACAATGTAGGCTTAAAGGGATGAATTTGGACCAAGGAAATGGGACAAAGTGTGATGCTTTGGGGGGAAATGCTTGGGTAACACATGGGAACTTGGGGAACAGAATGAGAGTATCATCACAAACCTGATGGCAACCAGTGTTGGACGGATATAAGATTTTTTCAATATCCATAGGTTTTGGTTATTTGTCCATTTGTTATCCATCAATTTTGATTTTGATTATTATTATTTTTTTAAAAATCACTTGTAATATCTTATAAAGATATTAAAAAAGAAATTAATCAAATGTCAGATTTCAATATGGGTGGATATATGTCATCTTTAATATCCATTAGATATCCTAAAGCATTTTGGATAACAAAATCAAGATAAGAAGTAATAGTGTGAAAAGGAGAATAGTAGCAAGTGCAAAGGGGGAGAAGTAGCACACCAAGAGGAGAGCAGCAGCAGCAAGTGCGAAGAAAGAAACAACAGCAAACACAAAAAAAATAAAATAAGAACAAGTGCAACAAGAAAAATAATAGCAAGAAAGATGAAGACAGCAGCACCAGGCCCAATGAGGATAAGAACAAACCAGAAGAGGAAAGCAATAGCAAGCACAACAAGAAAAGCATCAGCGAGAATGAAAACAAAAAGCGACGACTAACACAAAGAGAGGGGAGCACTAGCAAGCACGAAAAAAAAGAGCCACAACTAACATGAAGAGAGTGAGCGGCAACAAGCACAAAGAAGGCGGCAGCAGTTAGCATGAAAAGGAGCAATGAGAAGCGTCAAAGAAGGCGGCAGCAGTTGGCACGAAAAGGAGCAATGAGAAGTGTGAAGAGGAGCTAGAATACAATATAGGGCCCTAACTGGAGCTTGGACCCCTTTTTATTCTGGTTATAAGGTTTTTTAATGTTTAGGGTTGGCACCCACCTTTTAGGGTTTTGCCCTTTTAATGGCCTATAGCCTACATCCTAAACTTAAACGCCCCTCCATATCCATATCTGGGTAAGGATCTGATATCCTATTTGGATATCAAAATTTCAAATTATTTTACCCCGTCTGTATATTATATGATCCGATCTCAAGATTATGAAATCTGGAGATAAAGGATATCATCTCAGATATCATAATTTTTGATATTCAAAGAATTTTATAAATGATATCCTAAGTGATATCCGAATTTTCAAGATATCCGGCCAACACTGGTGGCAAGATGCTGGGAGCAAAGTGGGAACATCAAAATCCATGTACAATGGAGAAGACTTGGTAAAACCCCCACATCAATAATGTGAAATTTATACATTAATTTGTCTAACATTTTTTGTTAAGACTTAAGACCTATGCAACAAACAAACAACATTTAGCCTTTATTCAACTAAATAACTTCTGAAGCAGGTTTTTTTTTTTTTTTTTTCATTTTTTTGATGTAGCTGAAATGACAATCATCATTAGATGATTTAGCCAGATTTGGCTACATACTAGATATGAATGTAGAAAATCACAGAATCCTTCTATATTCTTGGCAACCTAATAGTGGAATGTATCATAAAAATCTGGCAATTTGGAATTCTTTGCCTTCAAAATTTGACGAATTTGTGCCAATTTTTTCCATGAAAAATCATTTGTATAGGTCGGTTGAAATCGTATTTTTCATGCCAAAAGAAACAAAACACTTGTTCCGAAGTTGTAACTTGTCACCCTTGAGAGTGGTTGAGTTCTTTGAACAATTTCTTGAGAACGTTCTGAAGAACTTTCTTCTTGTTACAGAAAGTGCAGAAGAAACTTCCATATAGTGCCACATATAGGACTATAGAAGAATCTTTCTTCAATCCAATGAAGAACCTTGTATGAAGTTTCTTCTTATCATCATCTTGCAAGAGCCCAAAGGATTTGGTGTTACTAGTAGCCACATGTTGTTGGTGGTGATGGCTACAAATGTGCACACGTTCGAGTTGCTTTCTGCTCCCCTACAGGCCCCCACCCCGACGCCCAAAATTAGGTACATTTCAAACTTTTATCACCCTTGTTGTGTCTGTAATTCATAGCCTCAAACTGCTGTTTTTGTCGTTTACTTGATGTTGGGGGTGGTTGGTTGGTGATGGAACAAATTAAAGAAAGAAAGAAAGAATTGGGACACTCAAGAAAGTTGTCAACCAAATGCACCAGTGACAAGCAAACAAACAAACACTCAGCTTCCTTAAGACAAGTTCCAAATCACATCCCCAATGTGATGATATCTTATGCATTACTGAGCTCAACAATTGATAAATAACTAGACTATTGATAAAACCTCACTCCGCACAAATAAACATTCAAGAAGAAGAAAAATAAACCCTAAAAATCCAAAAAGGAATACACCCCTCCCCTCTAAAACCTCTACTTCTTCTTCTACTTCTTCACGGCCTTAGGTCAACCCAAACCAAAAAAAGAAAGGGAAGGGAAAAAGTGGTGGGATTGTGCATGTCTTGAACTGAAAGGCACCCAAAAAGTAAAAAAGAGATCCTGGTAGCATTACAAATCAAGAACAAAAACTAGCATTAGAAAACCAACCAACAAACTAAGAGGGTGTCAGACTGTGGCCTTGCCATTTACATTAAAAAGTATCTGAAGGCAAAAGAAGAATTATGGAAACTCAAATATTTCCCAATGCAACAAACTAATCTTCAAAAAATCCTCTAAAAGAAACCAAAAATCCTTCAAGATATTATAACTCTATAACGAATCTCAAGTTTCAACACAAGCCAAAAAATAATCATCTTTCAAAAATTCTTACATACAAATAGACCTATTACCTCGGGGCCATAATCCATTAAAGCTACTATACTCTAGAATGAATCTAAATACAATATCCTTGCCTTGGTAGGCAAGGCCAACCAAACAAACACTTGTTTTAGTATATGAATAATCTTCAATTTCTTTTAAAAAATAATAGAACCTTTAAGGTAATCTCTTTCCCAATCAAGGGTTTTTATTTTTATTTTATTTTTTCAGATTCCTCAAGTAGGTCCTCTGGGGAGGATCCCCCTCTAGTATTATGTGGTGAGTGTCCTTGGTGGGTTGTAGCATTTTTACAAAATATTGTAGATTTACAAAATACCAGTGAAAATACGGTGATTCAAAAAATACGGTGCATTTACAAAATACTGGATTAATCAAGCAGTTTAAGCGTGAATTAACCTTGAATTTAAAATCATAGTTAACCTTGGATTAACCTTGAGTTAAAGATCAAGGGTTTAGTAGCAGGGGTACTGAGCCACCAGCAGCAACAAAAAGTTCGCAATTACTGGGAAAACATTTGCACACTTTTGTACCCGAATCTTGAGTCATCCGACTCCAAAATTTGGATGGAAATCGGCCGATTTGTGCTTTTTGATGCAAAAATCAAACACCCAATTTCTCGAAAGCCTTTGAAATCCATCACAGACAACCCAAAAAATCGAAGAAAGTGCGAGTCGTAAAGCGTTGGAATCGCGACAAAGGTCGCGGATTTCGCGGAAAGAATTTTGTTTTCTAGATTTGATGCTATGCGCTCCTCCTGCTGCGGATGCCAGAGAGACACGGAAGAGCAATGGCGATCTTGGGTATGTGCAGTTTGAAACGATCGAGCTAGAGCACTCTTCTGAAAGCACTCAAGCCAGCAAGCAAGCACATAGAGAAAGGAAAGAGGAAGAGGAATAGGAATAGGAGGAGAAGGAACGAGCTCGCTGGGGAAGACGGAAGACTCAGACGTTGTGGTTGTGGTGATGATGGTGAAGAAGGTTTTGTGGTAGTTATGAAACAGAGGAAAGAAACAGGTTGTTTTGTGCAAACGTCTGCACTGAGAAGCTCTTTGGAGTCTCGAAGAAGATCTCGCTCGCCGCGAAGGAGAAGAGTTTTTGCCGTAGTCGATGGAGGAAGAGCATTAGCCGGGGAAGTTGCGGTTTGTTTGTTGTTCTGATTCATGACAAAAACGGTGTTGTAGATGCTTTGAAAAGGACAAAGAAAGTAGTTGAACAAAGCTTGAATGAAGGTTTCTAGTTTTGGTGTTACCAGCTCGAGACTTGGTTTTGGAAGTTGACGCGACTTATAGATGGAGATCCAGGTGTTTTGCTATAGCTGTTGGCTCAAGGGGAGAGAGTAGTGATGATGACGAGAATATAGATTTCTGGAATATCGTCCAGGAGGCAAGAGGTGTTTGACAGGCAGCAGCTTGAAGGACGGAAGTTTAGGAGCTTAAGCGAGTCCTTCTGTGAGCAGTTTCGGCGGATAGAAATCAGCTGGAGGCGGAAACAAAGTGGAGTAGCTAGAGGAGGAAGAGAACAAGAATGGAGTGTTTCATGGCGTCGCCGCCATCGCCGGTATCGCAGAATTCCATTGTGATTAGCGGTGTGAGCATCAATAGCAGTGTGTGTAGCAGCTGTAACGGAGGCAGTACAGGAGCAGCAGCAGCAGCAGGAGTGGAGAAGCTAGTGTCCGACATCGAAAGCTTGTTGTATCGTCCGGCCGATGAGACTTTCAGCGATGTGATCATTCACGTGGACGGCAAGAGAGTAGCGGCGCACAGATGCATCTTGGCAGTCCGCTGTCCATACTTCCGGAGATTTTTTGCAGCTGCTGCTGAGAACAAGAACAAGAACAAGGAGGAGAAGAGGGAGGAGGATGCGACCAAAGCGGTGGAGGTAAAACTGGAGACGCTGATGAAGAACAACGACAAGGGCGAGAAGGTAGGCTACGAAGCTTTCATGGCAGTGATGGGGTACGTGTACGGGAGTGGAGGAATGAATCCCGTTGTCTGCAGCAGCAGTGTTTCCTGTTTGGATCCTTCTTGTCCCCACATCACTTGCCGACCTGCCATCGAATTCGTTCTCGAGATTCTCCGCGCATCTTCCATTCTCGAAATCTCGGAGTTGAAGGCTGCTGCTCAGGTACACCACCACCCACCCCCAAGCATTTTCTTCTGCAATTTTGTTTTGTTTTGTTTTTTCCTGAGAGAATTTCATCACTGGGGAGGGAGATCATCATCTTGTCTTCTTCTTCCTCTTGTTGTTGTTGTTGTTGTGTGGATGGATGGAAGGTTTTTTCTGAGAGAATTTTATCACTGGGGTGGAGATCTTGTCTTCTTCTTCCTCTTCCTCTTCCTCTTGTTTTGTTATTGAAGTTTTTTTTTCTTGTGAGAGAAGAAGTTCCATCACTGTGAAGTGACGTTTTCTTCTTCTGCCTCTTCCTCTTGTTTTGTTATTGAAGTTTTTTTTCTCTTTTGAGAGAAGAAGTTTCATCACTGTGAAGAGACGTTTTCTTCTTCTTCCTCTTCTTGCCAGAGAAATTTTGTCTCACTGGCAGGAGAATTCTTTTGCTGAGATGATTTTCTGATTCCTCTTCTTTGTTTTGCTGATACTTGAAAGATTTTCTCTCAGGGAATCTCATCACTGCCAATTTCTTTTATTTCTCTTCCTGTTTTCCTGAGAGAATTTCATCACTGGGCAAGAGTTTCTTCTTTCTCTTTTAATTTTCCTTTTTGGACTTGCTGATACTCTGAAGTTTTTCTGAGGAGAAAGAATTTATCTCCTGGAGGTTTTCTAATGGTTTGTTTTGAGTTTTCAGGGGGTTTAGGGCACAGAGAAGGGTTTCAAGGAAGAAACATTCCAAAAGAATGAAATGTCTTTTGTTCATCAATGCCATGGTTGCAGCAGTGGTTATTTGTGTTTTGTCAAAACATGTACTGTGGACTTTTGATGTGGGAGAGGCACACCATTTTGTGCACCCACCAGTTTCCCGCACAACATTCTGTTTTGCCTAAACTGAGTGTTAAATTGTTGTTTGATGTTGTGATGCAGCAACACTTGATGAACATGGTGCACAATGCTCAAGTGGATGACGTCTTACTCATCTTAGCAGTTGCAGATGCTCACGGTGCTTTGCACCTTCATTCCATGTGCTTACAAGTGATTGCACATTCTGAGCTCAGTATTCTCACTCTCGAGAAGCAGCTTTCCAAATCAGCGATGGAGGAAGTGGTGGATCTGCGTTGCAGGCTTGGTGTACCAGAGTTGGATATGGATTCTCCACAAGCAAAGCAATGCAAGCGAATATACAGGCAATGCTCGCATCTCATATCTCATCTTGGGTTGAGATTTTGGTTGACTTCAAGGATTCTTCACACTTGTCAGAACCTGAAATCTGTCCTCTTTAGTGCTGCTGCTCTCTGTCCTTCCAGTAGTTTTGCAAGTTTTTAAAAAAAATTCTTGCTGGTGAAGGTCAGTCTTGGATGCTCAGGTGGGGTGAGGGAATAATGAATGAGACTTGTTTGTGTGGGGGAACAGGGCACTGGATCTGGATGATGTGGAACTTGTACAGATGCTGTTGAAGGAGGAGAGGACTACGTTAAATTGTACTTATGGACTTCACTATGCAGCTATGTATTGTGATCCAAAGATCATGGTAGACCTGCTGAAACTGGAGATTGCAGGTGATTTGGGTGACGTGGCTGGCTCATCTATCTAGATACTGGTTTTTTCATTGCACATTTTTTCCAGGTTCTTTGTTATTCAAGCAGAACAGTCTTCACTTACTGTGTGGCTTTGGTTTTGATGCAGACACAAATATGCGGAACGAAAGGGGTTTCACAGTGCTGCATGTTGCAGCTTTGAGAAGGGAACCTCAAATGATTGGGGCACTGCTGGCAAGAGGCGCAAACTTGCAGGATGTTACCCCAGATGGACGCACTGCCCTTCAGATTTGTAGGCGGTTGGGAAAGAAAACTGAGGCTCAGGATGTTGATGATGAGTACCAGAAAGATCATCTCTGTATTGACATACTGGAGCAAGCAGAGCAAGCAGAAAGAAACACATGGACCTTCTCAAAACCAACTGCAGATGTGTTCAGTGTACCCCTCTGGCAGGAAAAAGAGCTTCAGGAATCTCTTTCTTATTTGGAAAACCGAGGTAAGCTTGTGGAGAAACCTTCAGTAGCTTAGCCAGTTCCACTTCCATACAAAAGTTGGTCTACACATTTCAGCGGCCAGTTTGCAAATTTGAATGTTCGGAATTCTGTCCAGGATTCTGTCCATGCAGATTGTGCCAATATGAAGTTCCTTGCAAATGTCATTGCCTGATCAGATGGTGATGTGTTGCAGTGGCATTGGGGCGATTGCTGTTCCCACAACAGACAAAGATTCTTTTGAGCATCACAGACTTGGATTCCACCCCTCAGTTCACAGGCGTTGACAATGGTTCATCTGTGACTTCAACAAGGGTGAAGAGTGGCAGAAGACAATTGAAACAGGTGGTGGATTCGAGAGAAACACTAGGCATGATACAAGCTGGTGGACCCTTGTTCAACAGTCATGGGGATGAGGTGAAGATGACAGCCGTGAATGAAGCACTATTGCAAAGAATAGTTGCACTTCGCACAACAGGTGAACAGTTGGTTCCTTTCACTTACACTGCACTCTCATACTGACCCACTTCCATGATGAGACTTGTAGATCATGTATATACAGATGGGTAGGAGTTGTCGGGGTGGGTTTTCAGATCTGTGATACCCACTTTTACCCTAATTGCTGTGGTCAATAATTGTTTTGCAGTTGAGTGGGCACACAGGATCTTTCCCAACTGTGCAAGGGTCGTAGACACATATGTCACTGATGAAGAAGTGTTGGATCTGTCGGAGAAAGAAAGCTCTGAGGAGCAAATCAAGAAAAAACGGCGCTTTGCTGAGCTCAATTTTATGTTGGCTGAAGCATTTATAAAGGATATGACCGAAATCGACAATCAGAAGATGTCGAGAAAAGTGAGTAAATCATTGTTGTCCTCTTCATTGACTTCATCAACAATGAATGAGAATGGCTGCACGATTGACGAGCTTTAGATGGAGCTTTTGCCCCTAGATTTGGACGCCCAACAAACAAAGTGTCCATGATTTTGGATTTCTCAAATTTGCATAGAATGAGATTTGTCAAATGGGTCTTGTTGTTACTGTTCTTGTTAGTGACATTTTTCTAGAGGAGCCTAGTTTTTGATTCAGACCAAAATGGTCACAAGGTGCTGATGGTTTTGCAATGACGATAAACACTGAAAACCTTCAAACCAGGATTGTGGTACTTGTTTGTGGGAATCAGCAGTGGTATTTGAGCAAAGGCAATTTGCCACCATTTGGTGGTAATTTGGCTGTGTACAATTTGTCACAAGAATTTGAGGAATGCAATTATACTAGCTGAGTGATGTCAGAATTTTTCAGCCATTTGTCATGAGAATGGATGTATTTCATAATATGAGCATGTGCAAAGCCTTACCCCATGGTGCAAACTGAACAATGGCATTCATCAATGGAAGAAACAAAAACTTCCTCCAACTCAATTTAGCACATACACTTCTAAGACCTAACTTTCTTGTTTGCATAAGGACAACAGAGTTTGGGAATGCTTGAATTTTTTTTGACACATTAAATGTATAAAGAACACCAGGACTAGCTAGACATATGATTCCTTAAATTGATTAACAACTACAACTGTGTAGTGGGCCGGGAAAGGCCCATTCCAGTCCCACTACCAACATGTTTAAAAGTGGTAGCTTCCAGGTTCTCATCATGTCCAGAAAATCCAGTTCCCCCTTTCTCCAACACTACTAGATTTTTTGATTTGCAGACTTTGTTGCAGTCTAAGCAGCTCTTATCCTGTGCCACAAACTGCTCCGCACATTTCTTGCAAAAAACATGCCCACATGAGCTGACAGCAACCAATGTCTGTGTGTTTGTGAAGGTCACAGAACAGGAAGGACAAAGATACTTGACTGCATGCATATCAATTTCCATCTCTTGGTGAGGAACATCTGTGAAGGTGATTGGAAACAGATCCTTGAGCCTCAATTTCTCATTACCTTGAGGGCAACAAGTGTCCATCAAAGGAGCTTGAACTCTTTCTTGAGCTTCAGGGGTAGCAGATGGGAGCCAAAATGCCTTCATTGTCCGTAAAGCTTCTTCCTCATAAGCAGTTACCCGGACACTGTTAGCTCCATGAAAAGCATGACGACCATCTGCAAGCTGTGTTCCTTGTTGATGTGGTACAGCACTGCTATTTTGACGATCAAATGCATCAAGCTGTCTCTCCCTCTCCAGTGTCCTTTTTTCCAATTCCTCCTCTTGGTCTTGCTTTTGCTGTAGATTAAAGGCTGCCACTTTCCTGCTTGCACAAGTTCCAGTAGAAAAAACTTCCCTAAGCTTCTGTCATCTGATTGAATATGTCTCTGAATGAAGGAACAAAACATCTGAAACCCTACAGCACATGTCAAGAGCAAGATCATGTACGTACTATAAAGGTCCAGCTGTAAAACACTGATTGGACTATGACAATGCAAATACTCCTTGCATATATCTGCCACCAATAGGAATGTACACTGATAGAAGGATAGAGGCAAACATCAGTCTAACCTCTTGATGTCTTTCTTCTGAGCCAGCAAGCACTCAAAGATACATTCTTTACAGAAGAGATGTCCTTTGAGGCAGCAGAGAGGATCAATGACAGGTTGCAAGCATATGCAACAGAAATCAAATGGCTTGATGGAGTCCTTCCCCAGCCGCTCCTTCTGTGTCCCATACCCTAACTTCTTTCTCTCATCGTATGTGAAGAATGCAAGATCATTGTTGTTTTTTGAATGGCGCTGCGGCATCCTTTGCTTGTCTTGCTGTTATCTTTCAATACCAGTCCCACCTTGCCCACCATCAATGTTTCAAAAAACCTCCCTGGGCACAGAAACATATATGCAAAGTGCAATACCAATGTAAAAACCTATCCTCGATGACAACAGGGGTTAACTATCAGTGTGCAACATCTGATTGACCAACATTGAAAGCTGATCAGTGAAGGGCTATCAGTTCATATGCATACAGAATTTCAAGTTTTCAGGCTAGCTCTGCTGCAGCCTGCAAGTTTAATTTGAGAATTTAACTTTCAAGAGTGGCAGCAGCATCATTCTTTAGGAATTCATGGACTTCAGCAGCAGAGCCTCATTGCAATTTATCACGGAACTGTTGTATGATTCTAGTCTCTGTCTGTTTAAACCCCAAGGCGTAAGGAAAGTAGTCTGTGATAATAAACCTAGACAGTGAGAACCCTAACCCTAAACTACAAAGCTCCTGTAATTAACTGATGCTACTTGAAAAGTGCCTGCCCTTATCATCGGCATATCACACACATAGTTGCAAATGTAGAAAGGAAAATGGCAGAAGAGGAAAAATTCGAGAGAACCAAAAGAGGACCTTGCAAAAAAAAAAAAAAACACTAAAAAGTAAAAGAGCTCGAGAACTTCGAAATTCATAATAGACCAACCAAAAATGCGAAAAAATCCGCAGTGAAATTCAAAAGTGTCAGAAAAGCATGAGATAGAGAGATCATACCTAGGATTTTGTCAGAAAACCATGAGAACTGCGCCTTCTGCCGTCTGCACCGCTTTCTCTCCTGCGCTTCTCCCTTTCCTCCACCACCACAGATGACTGAAAATCCCCTAAAATTCTCCTCTGTCTCTCCTCACTCCTCTCTCCCCCACCCCCACCACCAAATTCCCAACCAGAGACGCAACAACCACTTCCAAAAACAACCCAGAGTTTGCTGCGTAAATCTTCAAACCATCCTCAAAGAAAAAGACCTCAGCAGGAAGCAATCAGGCACAATTATGAAACACAAACAAGACACCCACAACGAATCCCGCCAAACCAAAAACGCGCAAGAGACACAACAACAAACAACGAGAAAACAAGAGCCAAGCAGAAGCCAACACGGTAGACAGAATTAGGGTTTAGTGATTTTAGGGTTTCCAAAGCCAAAGGAAGGAGCAATGGAAGCCCCTCAGGACCCCAGAGGTTGTGGGTTCGAATTACCAGGTGTGTGGTGGGTGCCCAATTGACCATGGATTCGTTAGTATCTCCTTCCCCACACG